>Ga0172370_10004085_pt1 | contig 19793 bp, 22 predicted proteins | sample LakKiv5m_FD_114538 | JGI IMG/M metagenome (GOLD analysis project Ga0172370, IMG submission 114538) | Freshwater microbial communities from Kabuno Bay, South-Kivu, Congo - kab_022012_11.5m | ecosystem: Environmental > Aquatic > Freshwater > Lake | place: Democratic Republic of the Congo...
CATGCTTACACTGAAGCTAAAGCCGAGCCCAAGAGGTTTTGATATATCCGCAATGGTTACATTAAGAATATAATCCGAGTTATCACCGTGGATTACCTGAGTAAACAAGCCGTTTTGCATGATCGAGTCTTCTATGGCTTTGGCAAAATCTTCATTTGATATATTGAACGGTCCTGTTTCGCCCCCGCCTTGAGTTTTAATGGCTACGGTCTTTTTATGCCGCTGGGTTTCCTGAATGCTGCTTGCAATCATACCTTCTTTGTTAAGAGTAGTTGAACACCCCGCCAGCCCGCCGGCTATGCTGGTCAGCATTACAATAAATAAAACTATAATTTTACTTCTGACCATCTTTTGTTCCCCCTTTAAATATATTATTTATCACTTCATCTACCATTTCCTCGGGTGATTTTCTGGTTAGCGAAGTATGGTAAGAATTTCCTGAAGCCAAAGGGAAATCGGTTTTAGGCTCTCTTATCATAATCGTAAGTTCCAGCATATACATTGTTATATCCCACATCCATTTATCCCGATATGTCACAACAGCATCTACATTTGTCGGGACAGTGCTGCCTGTGTTCACAAAATAACCCATTTTTTTAAGTTTATTCGCAATCAGTTCATTAACTCCCCTATCATCCGTTTCAGACTTCGTTACATAGATTGATTTGACTCTGGTTAAATCCGCAGATGGATCTATCGTTGACGTTGCCCTGTTAACCGCGCAACCATAAAACGTTACCGCAAAAATCATAAAAACAACCATGCTGAATATTTTGCTTTTCATAGAATCCTCCTAAATATAAAGGGATGGCTTTATGTAAAGCCATCCCTTATGGGAAATCTACTACTGTGAAACTTTTACCATCTGGCTGCGAAGAGAAATGGGAACATCCTCCAGAAGAACAACATTTACATGAGGCTCTGTAAGGTTAGCCTTCTGAGATGCATCTAAAGAGACATTAAGTTCGTTGGTATCAAGCGTCCACATAGCTCCTGTTGCAGGGTCAACAATAAACCAGCCAATAAGTCCACCAAGTAAAAGATTGCCTCCGATATACCACCCATTTGCTTTTGTATCCACTGTTACGGATTGCTCGGCAAAACCTAATTTGCTGATTTTTACGGTATATTTCTTGCCGCTAAAATATCCTTTTTTCTTTTCAAGGGATACTGTTGTGGGTGTCTTTCCTTCAAAAACTTTGGCACCGCCTTCATCGGTAATAACAACAGTAGCCTGATCCGGAGTGCTTCGGAGCGCTAAAGTTTCCGGTCCGCCCTTACCCATGATTGACGCACAGCTAATAAGCATAACAAGAGATAGCAAACTTGCGACTGCTTTCAATGCGGATTTTTTGTTCATAACCAATGCCTCCCTTTTTCAGATAAAAATATTATTTAAAATATGATGCTATCCATCTCCTATTTCCCAAAATAAACAGAGAAACCAAGAAGTAGCATTAACTGGTTTATATCTGCTCCTACCTTAGTGCCGGACGATGTGACATCCAGCCTGTAACGCCGGTAGTTAACCTCCGCGTTAAATGAGGTTTTTTCCGTGATAAAAAATTTGACGCCGCCCATCCCGCCATATGAAAAGGCATTTCCGTCAGCCTTATCGCTATCAGATTTTGCGCTCAAATCGAGATAGCCAGCCTGAATTCCAAGATACGGAACTATGGACTGCCCCTTTGAAATAAAATGATATTTTGCGTTAAGGTCTGCGCCTATGGTATTTGAAGAAGATTTTTCATCATCTACCTTAGTTGTGCCGCCCATGTACAAGACATCGCCGCCGAGTTGAATTTGGTCAGTTATGAAATATCCATACTGTACCATTCCTATGGTGGTATTTGAAGTGAATTTAGTCCCCTGCGCTTTTCCTGAAAGATTGATAAAACCTCCCAATGCCGCAAGTTCTTGAGAGCCTTTTCCGATTCCTGCCTCAACTGCCCCTGCGTTGTTACAGTAAATCAAAGTTACCGCGAGCATGAATATGACTGCCAAAAATTTTTTCATCTTTTAAATCCTCCTTTTTAAAATTTTTTATGTTGTTCTCACGGCTAAACCGAAATCTTTTTATACAGACATCACCTCCTTTTTAAAGCCTTAAAATAGTTATGATGTTGCCGCTTGTATATACGAGCATCTTGCCGTCATTGCTAAAATCCAATGAAACGGCAGGTTTTTCCAAAGATAAGACGCTTATTTCAGCGCCGGTATTTATATCCCAAATTCTTATGGTATTGTCCTCGGAGGCTGAGGCGATATATCTCTTGTTGTGATGAAAGGCTATCGCCAAAATATCCTTTGAAATCTCAAATCTCTTTGTCTCTTCGCCTGTGCTTGTATTTCTGATGACAAGAAATCTCTTGTCTATCCGCCTGTTTCTTAAGAGGTCAATATGTATATCTTTTGTGTTTAATCCCATCAGGCTTCCATCAACAGACAGGCAGGCAGAAAAAAGGCGGTCCATCGGCTCTTTGAACGACCTTGTTTCACGCTTTACATTTACGTCCCAGAATTTTGTTAACAGGTCTTCGCCAAAGGAAATTAAGAATCTGTCATTGGGCGTGAATGCGAGCGAATGGACGCGCTTTGAATGAGCGGATAATGACCCTATTCTCTCTCCCTGTTTAACGTCTACTAACTCAATATGTCCATCCTTAAAACCTGCTGCTAAAAAAGAACTGTCGTTATTAAAAACCAGAGAGACGACAACGCTGCAATCCCCGCTATATTTTTTTCTCAGCAGATTGGTTTTCCTCTCATAAATATATACGGAGTTGCCATCAATGCCGATAGCTATTAATTCGCCGTCTCTGCTAAACCCCACAGACGTGATTGAATCCGGCACTTCATATTTGGCTACATGCCTGCCGCTATGCACGTCTACAATGTCAACGGAATAATCGCCGATAATGGCGATATTTCTTGAGTCGGGCGTGAATAAAACCCGTGCGACATTATTATTAGACTGAATGGTTTTATAAAATTTAGGAGAAAAAGTTACGCTTCCGTATATATCCTCGGATGAGAGCAATCCCAATTTAAGGGCGACATTTTCAGTTGCTTTTTTAACTGCAACCTGTTTGGCTACCAATGCGGATTCTTCCACGGGCATGGGGTTTTGCGTAGAGCCTAAAGGGTCGCTATGAGTGGAAGTTAATTCCTTTGCAGTTTTTGCATCAATAACCGTAATATTCAGCGATGCAGAACCTTCCCATTGCGCCGTGAACCGAGGATGGCTCTCTACTTTTAGCTGACACCGGATTAGAATATCGGAGCCAAATCCTGTTGTAATCTGTATCATGGTCTCCGTGTCATTGTTTATTACGGCCCTTAGCCATTGGTCTTTCTTTACCCTTTCCAGCATGTCAGGATCAATTACTTCATACCCCATTTTTTGAAGTTTTTCTTTGATTATGCTTCCCGAATATTCGGCGTATTCATTATTAGCCTCTGTAAAGGCGAGCATTATTTTTTTATTTGAGCCTACTATTTCTTTAAATTTTGAAGAAGGTATTTCAGAGGCCTTTAAGGGATTGGCAAGATATAGGAACATGAAAAGAAACGCTATGAGCAAACAATCTGATTTTACGCCTTGCACGACCGGTACCTCCAGTAAAAATAAAATACTAAAAAGCACCTAACTCTTTGTTTTTTAAGGCAAAAGTCCTTTTGCTCTAAAGTTATACACTTTTAGCATTGTATAAGTCAAGGTAATTTTCACCATGCCATCCATTGTAGCAAGCAGAATGCGGAGGTTGTTATAGTGGTTTATGCAAAAAAGGAAGGTAATTACGAGCAGGGAGATTGGCGAGAAAATTAAAAAACAAAGAAGGAAGCTTGGCATCTCTCAGGAACAGCTGGCCGAGATATTAGGAGTTACATATCAACAGGTTCAGAGATACGAAAACGGAATGAATAAGCTTAACCTCGAAAACATTCAGATAGTAGCAGACGCATTATCAGTGCCTGTGTCTTATTTTTTCGAAGCAGAGAAGGCATTGAAGGAGAGAGCCTCTTACACAGTTCCCGATGAAGTCAGATTGCTCAAGTATTTTCGTAAAATTAAGGAAAGAGGCTCAAAGCAGGCAGTTATAGGCGTGGCACGGCTTGCCGCAAGAGACTAAACCCTCCGATTGAAACAACTTTAACCAATAAGGTCTCATCTTTAAATGCTGCCAAAACCATTCTCAACAACAGGAATCGGAAGCCTTCCGCACAGGAACGCGCAGTAAGCTTGTTTGCGGCAAAACCCTCCGTTATTGACAATATTGACCGAATTTGTAAGAATATAGTCAGTTTTATGACGATATTTTTATGTATATACCGCAAAGACAATTAGAAAATCTCAAGAAACTGCTTTCTCCAAACAAGGCGGTGGTAATCTACGGGCCGAGAAGGTGCGGAAAGACTACCCTGATAAATAGATTTCTGGAAAAGACTACGGAAAAATATCTTTTAGTGAGCGGAGACGATATAACGGCCCGCGAATATCTCGGCAGCCAATCGCTCGCAAAGCTAAGAGGTTTTATAGGCAAAAACAGTTTATTGGTCATAGATGAAGCGCAAAGGATAAAAGGCATAGGCCAGAATTTAAAACTTATAGTAGATCATCTAAAAGGGCTCAAAGTTATAGTTACAGGCTCTTCTTCTTTTGATCTCGCCAGAGACGTGGGTGAACCGTTAACCGGCAGAAAATATACCCTCAAGCTTTTTCCTTTGGCCCAGCTGGAATTAAATCAAATAGAACAGCGGATAGAAACTGCGGCAAACCTCGAAAACAGGCTTATTTACGGCTCTTATCCCGAAGTGATATTAAGCGATGACAACAGCATGAAAGAGAGATATCTTAAAGAGATAGTAAGCTCTTATCTCTACAAAGACATTCTGGAATTAGAGGGGCTGAGACATCCTGATAAGCTCACGCGTCTTTTGCAGCTGCTGGCCTTTCAGATAGGCAAGGAGGTCTCTTTTAACGAGCTCGGCGGGCAGCTCGCAATGAGCAAAAATACGGTTGAGAGGTATCTGGAGCTTTTAGAAAAAGTATTCGTTATCTTCCGGCTCGGCGGGTTCAGCAGAAACCTACGAAAGGAGATTGTCAAAAATTCCAGATTTTATTTTTATGACACCGGCGTCAGAAACGCGCTGATAAACAACTTTAACCTCATTAGCATGAGAGACGATATAGGGATGTTATGGGAAAACTATGTTATTGTCGAACGGATGAAGAAACAGGAATATCTCGGGACCGCGGCAAATAATTATTTCTGGAGGACCTACGACCAGAAAGAAATAGATTTCGTGGAAGAACGGGGCGGAAAATTGCACGGATATGAAATTAAATGGAAAGCTCTAAGAATTAAACCTCCCACCGCGTGGATCGAAGGTTATAAGAACGCTAAATTTGAAATTATAACGAAAGGAAACTACCTCAAATTTATAAGTTAAAATTATTTATACCCGGCAGATATTATCCTTAAACGAATATAATCCGGCCTCTATCTATTTCTTCGGTCTTTTTCAATGACAGATTTATCAAATGATTGATATAATCTAAGTGCGGAACGGGATATGAAATTTTTAAGGCTTGTTGAATATTTTGAAAAGCTGGACGCGACTACAAAACGCCTGGAGATGTTTGACATCCTGTCCGATTTGTTCAAAGAAGCCAGGGCCGATGACATTGACAAGATAATATATCTCAGCCAGGGACAGCTTCTTCCTCCGTTTCACGGACTTGAGATGGGCATGTCCGAAAAATATCTGATACGCGCGATATCAGACGCCACAAATACGCCTACCAAAAAAGTTGAAGAAGCCTTCAAAAAAACAGGAGACCTTGGGGAAACAGCAGAGGAACTTATAAAGGGCAAAGGACAGAACCTTACTGTTAAAAAGGTTTATGAAGAACTCACTGACGCAGCGCGGACATCAGGCGCGGGAAGCGTTGAGAAAAAAGTCGGATTCCTCAGCAATCTCTTTAAAGGCGTTTCTTCAAAAGAGGCAAAGTATATAGCCAGATTTGTCATCGGCAGGCTCCGGCTCGGAATAGGAGACCCCACGGTCCTTGAAGCCTTGGCCCTTGCGCACGGCGACAGGGCTTTGAGGCCCGAGCTTGAGAGGGCATATAACTTGTGTTCTGATTTGGGACTCGTCGCAAAAACACTTCTGGAAAAAGGAATGGAAGGTGTTAAAAAATTTCACGTAAGGGTCGGCTATCCGATAAGGATGGCTCTGTGCGAAAGGCTGCCATCCGCAGAGGATATTATTAAAAAAATAGGCAAGGCTGCTGTTGAGGCAAAGTATGACGGCTTCAGGGTGCAGCTTCATAAGGATAAAGACCATATTGAGATGTTCTCGAGAAACCTTGAGAGGACGACCCACATGTTCCCTGAGATAAAAGAGGCTGTGAGGAAATATATCAATGCGGATACTGCAATTATTGAAGGAGAGGCGCTTGCATACAACGAGGCGACAGGCGAGCTATTCCCCTTTCAGGTCACTATACAGAGGAAGAGAAAGCATGGTATTGAAGAGCTTGCAAAGACATATCCTTTAAGGTATTTCGCATTTGACCTCCTTTACGTTGACGGCGAGGATTATACCCCGAAACCTTTTGAAGAAAGGCGCGAGAAACTCAAGAAAATTATAAAGAAAAATCCCGTCATATCTCTGTCCGAACTTTTAATCACGGACGACCATGAAGAGATAACAAAGTATTTTGACGATGCAGTATCAAGAGGGCTTGAGGGCCTTGTGGCGAAAAGGCTTGATGCGTCATATGCCGCGGGGAGCAGGAATTTTAACTGGATAAAACTGAAGAGAAGCTACCGCGGCGAGCTTGCCGATACGATTGACGTATGCATAGTCGGATACTTCAGAGGAAAGGGCACAAGGGCAAGTTTTGGCGTGGGCGCGCTGCTCGGCGCGGTTTATGACCCCAAGACTGACACATTCGAGACAGTGAGCAAGGTAGGCTCAGGTTTTACTGAAGATGAGTTCACGCGGCTTAAGAAGATTCTGGATGAGGTTTCGCTCAAGCACAAACATTCCCGTGTTGATTCTGTTATGGAGGCGGATGTCTGGGTTGAGCCGAGATACGTTGTCACCGTAACAGCGGATGAGATAACCCGCTCTCCGTCTCATACAGCAGGAAGGGATAAGGAAGGAATCGGCTATGCCCTCCGCTTTCCGCGCGCTGTCGGGTTCCTCAGAGAAGATAAAAAACCCGAAGACGCAAATTCCGTAAAAGAGATAATGGAGATGTATGAGATGCAGAAAAAGGTGAAAGTGGATTGACATACACATATAGCTTGATTATGATATGTGTAGGAGGTGAATATGTCAAAGGTTAGATTTCAGATGTTTATAGATGAAAATCAGAAAGCTGCACTTGAACGCCTTCAACATGATTCAGGCGCATCTGTGGCTGAACTGGTTAGAAGGGCTATTAATAATTTCTTGTCAGAGTACAAGAAGAAGAAAGAAGTGCCTGTTGAAGATGAAATGACCAAAAAACTTCTTTCTATTGCTGGCATCTGTAAAGATGGCCCTAGAGACCTTTCTGATAAAATTGATGAGTATTTGTATGGAATAAAGAAAAAATGAAGAAAGTTTTTTTTGATAGCTGGGGATGGGTGGCTATCATTAATAAAGCTGACGCATATCATGGTGAGGTTTTTTCTTTCTATAAGACATTTCTTTCTCAGAGCGGAAAACCAGTTACTACCGATTATATTCTTTCCGAAACTATTACCTTTTTGAGAGCTAAAATAAGTTGTGAATCAGTTTCAGTATTCATTGAAACAATTCTTGCTTCTGTCAAAGAGGAAAGAATGACACTTGAACGAATAGATGAGAAACGTTGGACAAGAGCTTGGGAGACGGCCAAGAAATACAATGATAAACCCTATATCTCATTCGTAGACTTTACTTCCTTCATTGTTATGAAGGAACTCGGTGTTTCAAATGCCCTGACATCTGATAAGCATTTTGAAGAAGTAGGGATGGGATTTAAGAAGTTGTTTTGAGACTGATAGTTTATGTTGATATTAGAGGCGAGGCAGCTGAGTTATTTAATAAAATGACTGCTGAGAAACCTAACAAGATTATAATCGCAGCATTGCATCTGACATGCTAAAAAATAAAAAAATTATCCAAATCTACAATAAACTCTATTCTGCCTTTGGGCCTCAGCATTGGTGGCCGGGGGACACGCCTTTTGAGATTGCCGTAGGGGCGATACTCACGCAGAATACAAATTGGGGGAATGTTGAGAAGGCGATAAATAACCTGAAAAAAGAGAAGGCCTTAAGCGCAAAAGCAATTCATGATATGCCTGTAAAAAAACTCGCCGCATTAATACAACCGTCGGGTTATTTCAACGTAAAAGCCAAGAGGCTGAAAGCGTTTATAAATTTTCTGATGAATGAATATCGCGGGGGCATGGCGAATATGAAAAAAGAAGATATGCATACCCTGCGGCATAAACTCCTCAACGTCAACGGCATCGGCCCTGAAACAGCGGATTCAATTCTTCTTTATGCGCTGGACAAACCCATATTTGTCATTGACGCGTATACCAAGAGAGCGCTTTCAAGGCATAAGATTTTAGGGCATGATGAATCGTATGAAAAATTTCAGGAGCTTTTTCATGCGGCTCTTGAAAAAGATGTTAAATTGTTTAACGAATATCACGCGCTTTTTGTGAGAATCGCAAAGACATTTTGTAAGACGAAACCTCTTTGTGAGGAATGTCCGTTAAAAAAGGCATGAAAACTCTTTCTCTCGGATATTCTCCATGCCCTAACGATACATTCATTTTTTATGCCCTTGCGCATAAAAAAATAGATGCCGATGGTTTGGATTTCAGGGAAATCCTGCTTGATGTTGAAACACTTAATCAGAAGGCTTTAAAAGGAGAATTGGATATAACAAAGGTTTCCTATAATGCCTTCGGAAATTTGAGAGATGAATATTGCCTCCTTCACTCGGGAGGCGCGCTTGGAAGGAATTGCGGGCCGTTGGTTGTAGCAAAGGAGCAATACGAAATGAAAGGCCTCAAAGGGAAAAAGATTGCCATTCCCGGAGAGCTTACAACGGCATATCTACTTCTTCAGCTTTACAACCCTGATTTTAAAAAAAATATAAAGGCCCTGCCGTTTAATGAAATTATGGAAACGGTGAAAAATGGCGAGGTTGATGCCGGCTTGATAATTCATGAAAGCAGATTCACGTATCCTTCTTACGGGCTGAAGAAGATTATGGACCTTGGCGAATGGTGGGAAAAAGAAACAGGCCTGCCGATACCGTTGGGCTGCATAATCGCAAAGAGAAGCCTTGGAAGCGGTTTGATAAAAAAAGTTGACGGGCTGATAAAAAAGAGTGTTCTTTATGCCATGAACCACAGGGATGAGCCTGTCAAATACATAAAGTCTCATTCACAGGAGCTTGATGATTCAGTGATTAATCAGCATATCAATCTATATGTTAACGATTATTCAATTGATATTGGCGAGGATGGAGTCAAGGCAGTTGAGAAACTTTTTGCAATGGCAGAGGAGGAGGGGATAATAAAGAAAGCCTCTGTGCCGTTATTTGTCTGATTCCGGTTATACCGGCATACCGGAGACTTTGACGCTCTGATACTTTAATGCCCTGATACTATTCATGCGCAGGATTCTTCATATAGATATGGATGCGTTTTTTGCCGCGGTTGAGCAGAAGCGCAGGCCCGAACTTGCAGGCAAGTCTGTAATAATCGGCGGAAGCGGCGACCCTACCAAAAGAGGCGTTGTCTCTACAGCCTCCTATGAGGCCAGGGAGTTCGGCGTTCATTCCGCAATGCCGTTAAGAACAGCCTATAAACTCTGCCCTCAAGGGATATTCCTTCCTGTTGACTATGAAGAATATTCCAGGGTCTCTAAGCAGGTAAAAGATATTCTCAGGGAGTTCAGTCCTGTTATGGAAGATGTCGGGATTGACGAGGCCTTTCTTGACATCTCAGAGATATCTGAATCTTCTGAAGAGATAGCAAGAAGGATTAAAGCGAAGATTAAATCAGAGCTGGACCTTACCTGCTCTATCGGAATTGCTGAAAACAAACTTCTTGCAAAGATGGCTTCTGACCTTAAAAAACCTGACGGGCTTACCATAATCGGGGAAGGCGATATTGAAAGGCTGATATGGCCGTTGCCTGTTAGAAAGCTCTGGGGAGTGGGTCCCAAGACAGAGGCATATCTTAACAGCCTTGGGATAAATACGATAGGAGAGATTGCTGCTGTGTCTCTTGAAAATCTAATCGGGCCTTTCGGAGATTCATACGGCAGCTATCTTTATGAAGCGTCCAGGGGTATTGATGAAAGTCCTTTAGTGACACACTGGGAACCCAAGTCATCAAGCAGAGAGACAACTTTTCAGAACGATACGGATAACTGGCAGACTATTGCAAAAACAATGGCAGGATTGGCAAGAGAAGTCTCTGAGGATTTAAGGCATTCCGGATACGTCGGTAAGACCGTTACTCTAAAAATACGCTTTGAGGATTTTAAGACTTACACGCGCGCAAAGACAATGGATGAGTTTACCGATTCTTACGAGACGGTTAAAAGAGCGGCATTTGAGGCTCTTAAAAGGATAGAGCTTAAGAAGAAGGTGAGGCTTATAGGAGTCAAGGTAAGCGGGCTAAAAAAGAAATAAGAGCAGTTTGAACCAAGGCCTTGACAAAATAATGATTAGTGATACCCTTTAAATAGTGATGTATTAACCCCTTTATGTTTCCTAATTTATAGCCTCCCGAGGGGCACGGGAGTGTGCCCCTTATTTATTTTGGACATAAAATCTTGGGAAAGAACCTCGGAACTTGTTTCATATATTCAATATATTCATCCCCGAAAGTCTTTATCAAGCGTTTTTCTTCTATGAACGCCCCGAAGATAAAATAGCCGTCTGCAAGGATGCTCATAGTGAGCCGGTTCCTTGTGATATTCGGTTCAAATGTAAAAATTATAATCCCTGCAAGATAAAGCGGATGTCTTACAATGCCGTAAATACCTGTCTTTTCAAGACGTGTCTGTGTTATCCCCTCGGCGTCGCCTTTCGTCTCTCTTCTTACGGTATATCTCCAGACTTGAGAGATGCCTATGAACTCGTAAGGGTTTATTGCATTGAATGAGAGCGCTCCAAAGACAAGGCCGGCGATCTGAATTGCATGCATCAGCCACCTGAACCATACGTCCCCTCTGAACAAATAAATATCAGGAAGCGTATTTATAAAATAAATTGCGATGATCACTGTAACCGCGCTGAAACAGGTATAAATGAATCTGTAAAAAACTCTCACAAATATTTCGCCCAAAAGCCTTCGCACTTGAGATTTGATAAATGCTGTCACGCAAAGGCTGTGTATAAAGGCAAAAGCAAAAAATACGAGTATGACTCTTCCTAGGGCTTCGTATGAGGGCATGAAGGTATTGTATACCAACTATAGCGGTTCAAGCCATTTTCGTATTGCCGAAATGAAAACCGGTGAGCTATACTTTCATAGTAGCGTCAAAGGGTCAAAGTATCAGGGTATCAAAGCCGTTAACTATGACCCTCTGACGCTCTGACACTTTGATACTTTTGACAGCGGGGGTGGCGATGCCTTTTTTAGGTGAGCTTTTTGTAAGCGAAATATTAAAAAAACCCGTGCTTGATCCTAAGGGTGAAGAGCTTGGAAGGGTAAGAGACCTGGTTGTTGTAAAAGGCGAGCCCTTGCCTAAGGTCTCCAACCTGATAATAGAGCGGAAAAGAAAACTCTTCCACCTGCAGTGGACAGATCTGAACATTTTTAACAAAAGGATAATCTCTGCAAATATCTATACGGAGGCTCTTAAGCCTTATGAATTCAGGGATGAAGACCTTCTTTTAGTCAGAGACATTTTTGACAAGCAGATAGTTGACGCAAACGGCGCAAAGGTTGTGAGGGTAAATGACGTTAAGCTTGAGGGGCTTAATGCCGAGGCTGTGCTTGTGGCTGCTGATGTAGGCATGAGAGGGATAATGAGAAGGCTGGGTATTGAAAGAGGCGGGGAAGATTTTGTGAGGTTTTTCAGGGCTCAACTGCCGCATAACCTGATAGGTTGGAACTATATACAGCCGTTAGAGCCTAAACTCACTGCGATATCCCTTATAGTGCCGAGGCAGATGGTTTCAGAGCTTCATCCTGCAGATCTGGCGGCAATAATCAGTCAGGTGTCTCATAAAGAAGGCGCTACATTTTTTAAAGACCTGGATGTTGAAACTGCTGCTGAGGCGCTGTCGGAACTTGAGCCTGACACTCAGGCGGCGATAATGACCGATATGGATGCTGAAAAGGCTGCTGATATTATAGAAGAGATGCCTCCTGACGAAGCTGCTGACGTATTGAGCGACCTGCCGGCAGAAAAGGCGCAAAAAATTCTCGGCAGCCTTGAAAAAGAGGACGCCGAGGACATTCAGGAACTTTTGGGCCATGAAGAAGACACAGCAGGCGGTATCATGACCAATGAGTTTATAGCATACAGGCCTGATGTGAGCGTAAAGAATGCTATTGAAAGTTTCAGGAAAGACGCCGAAGAGGTTGAGACCATATATTACATATACGTTACGGATGCGGAAGAAAAACTCAAAGGAGTAGTATCACTAAGGGAGCTGCTGCTTTCGCCGCCTGAAACAAAGTTGTCCGATATTATGGAGACCAAACTTAAGACAGTAACTCCGGGAACTGATGAGATGCGCGTGGCAGGGATTATTTCCAAGTATAATCTGCTGGCCCTGCCTGTGGTTGACAATGAGGGTTTCATACTCGGAATCATTACCATTGAAGACATCATAGACAGAATTCTGCCTCCTGCAGCCAAGCGCAAGAGGAGAAGAGTATAAATAAAAGTTCAAAGTTGAAAATGCTGATAATTTGGCGCAAAAAACTATAAAAATGTCATTCCCGCGAAAGCGGGAATCCAGGAACAAAGACACTGGATGTCCGCTTATCGCCTCAGGCGATTCGCCGAGGAGAAAGAACTTCGGGCATGACGGATAGAGGTATTTTCGGATGACACTGACAAAGAAGATGGCCCTGTTCCTGGCTGTTATGGGGCCGGGGATAATTACGGCGAACATAGACAATGATGCAAGCGGCATAACGACCTATTCGGTGGCAGGCGCAAGGTTCGGCTATGCCCTTCTCTGGACCTTGATACCCACAACTATAGCCCTGGTTGTTATACAGGAGATGGTTGCCAGGATGGGTGTTGTCACAGGCAAGGGGCTTTCCGACCTTATAAGAGAAAACTACGGCGTAAAGTCAACATTTTATATGATGGCAGCCCTTCTCATCGCAAATTTCGGGACTACCATTGCTAACTTTGCCGGTTGGGCCGCATCAATGGAAATTCTCGGGCTGAGCAAATACATTATGGTTCCGTTTGGCGCGGTATCGGTATGGATGCTGGTCACCAAGGGCAGTTACAGGGCCGTTGAAAGGATACTGCTTTTTGCGTGTCTTTTATATTTCGGCTATGTTATTTCCGGGTTTATGGCAAAACCGGAGTGGCCTGAGGTTCTGAAGAGCGCTTTTATTCCTCAGATTAAAATGGATTCGGAATTTGTTATTTTGAGCATTGCTATCATAGGCACTACGATAACTCCGTGGATGCAGTTTTATCTTCAGTCTTCCATAGCGGAGAAGGGCATAGCAAAAGAAGAATATAAGGCGTCCAGGCTTGATGTGATGCTCGGCTGCTCCATAACGGACATAATCGCTTTTTTTATTATAGTTACATGCGCAGCAACTCTTTTCCCCCAAGGCCTAAGGATAAACGAAGCCTCCGAAGCGGCGTATGCCCTTAAACCCTTTGCAGGAGAATACGCAGCGTTTATTTTTGCGCTCTGCCTTGCAAACGGCTCATTGCTGGGAGCGATAATTGTCCCGCTTGCAACCGCATACTACATATGTGAAGCGATGGGATGGGAGGCAGGCGTTAATAAGACCTTTAAAGAAGCTCCGCAGTTCATGTGGATATATACGGCGCTTATAGTTGTTTCTGCATTATTGATATTAATCCCCGGCGCGCCGCTGGTTTTCCTTATGGTTTTGGCCTCGGTGGTAAACGGAATGCTTCTTCCTTTTGTTTTGATATATGCATTGTCATTGGTGAATAATAAAAAGATAATGGGAGAATATGTAAATCCGAAGAGTTATAATTATATATCCTGGGGCACGGTTGTGGTTATAATCTGCCTAACCGTATTTTTTGTTGTCACGAGCATAATGCCCGCGGGAGAATTTAGCGGGAGGCGTTTCTAATATGGTTAAGGCGATAGAATGGAAAGACGGCCGGGTAATAATGCTGGACCAGAGCAAATTGCCGGTAGAGGTAGTATTTATAGATTGCACCAATTATCATATCGTTGCAGAAGGCATAAAAAAACTCTGGATAAGGGGCGCGCCTGCAATCGGTATTGCGGCGGCAATGGGGATTGCCCTCGGCGCACAGGACCTAAACGCAAAAAGTTTCAGGGACTTCATGAAAGGCATAGATGTTATATGCGCTGAGCTTCTTGCCACAAGGCCTACGGCGGTAAATATAAAATGGGCTGTTGAAAGGATAAAAAGGCTGCTTAAGGAGAAAAAAGGCGAACCGGTTTATCGGCTAAAAGAACTTTTAATAGACGAAGCGAAGAAGATACATGAAGAAGATATTGAGGTTAATAAGGCGATAGGAAGATGGGGCGCGCAGTTCATAAAAGACGGGGATACGGTTTTAACCCATTGCAATGCAGGCGCGCTTGCAACAGGCGGCTACGGCACGGCAACTGCGCCTATGCTTGTGGCGATAGAGCAGGGAAAGAAAATACAGGTTATCGCTGATGAGACCAGGCCTGTGCTTCAAGGCGCCAGGCTTACCGCCTGGGAGCTGATGCAGGCCGGGGTTTCGGTTACGCTCATAACGGACAACTCGGCAGGCGCGCTTATGAAAAAAGGCGAAATCAATCTGGCCCTTGTCGGCACTGACAGGACTGTAAGGAATGGAGATGTGGCGAATAAAATAGGCACGTATTCCGTCGCAGTCCTTTGCAAAGAACATAAGATACCGTTTTATGTTGCGGCTCCTTTAAGCAGTATTGATTTTTCAATCTCCACCGGTGATAAAATTCCGATAGAAGAAAGAGGCAGCGAAGAGGTTACGCATATATTCGGCACGTGCCGGATTGCGCCTGATAACGTAAGGGTAAGGAATATGGCATTTGACGTTACGCCCGCAAAATATATAACAGCGATTATTACGGAGAAGGGCGCGTTCAGGCCGAAAGACCTGAAGAGGCTTCCAAAAAAAGGCGGGGATATTGAGGGATATAGGCTTTAAGTGAAACATGATTAAGACAGTTGACATTAAAAAAGTTTTTGACGCGTATGAAAAGGAATTGGGCCTTGTTGAGGCGAAGCTTGAAGAATTATTCCGGAGTGAAGTTCTGCTTATACCCCTAATCGGCAGGTATCTTCTTGAGAGCGGCGGGAAAAGATTGAGGCCGCTTTTTCTTCTTTCAGGCGCAAGGCTTGCAGGTTATAAAGGTGATGAACATTTAACCCTCGCGGGCATTATTGAGATGATACATATGGCGTCGCTTCTTCATGACGATGTTGTTGACGGCGCAAAGGTGCGCAGGGGAAGGCCTGTCGCCCACTCGCGGTGGGGCAACCAGATTGTGATTCTGGTCGGAGATTTTCTGTATTCAAATGCTCTTAAGATGTCTGTGTCTTTCAAGAATCAGAAGATAATGGAGGCCCTTTCAGCGGCTACAACTGCAATGACAGAAGGCGAATTGCTTCAGCTTCAAAAGACGGCTGACATAAATATTACAGAAGACGACTACATAAAAATAATATCCTCAAAGACAGGACTGCTCATATCAGCCGCGTGCAGGATTGCCGGGATATTGAGCATGGTTTCTCCTGATGAAGAGAAAGCGCTTGCCGTTTTCGGGCTTAAGGCCGGCACTGCCTTTCAAATGGCAGACGACATCCTTGATTATATGGCGGATGAGAATGAACTCGGCAAAAAACTCGGGAAGGACATAGGCGAGGGCAAAATAACATTGCCGGTTATTTATCTCTTTGCAGACGCCTCTGCCTCTGAAAAAGAGGAGATAAAACAGATAGTAGAAAACCCTTCGGAAGAAGGCCTCGGGCGTATCCTCTCGCTTTTCAGGCAGTACAGCGTTCTGGAAAAGTCCCTCAAGAGGGCGCAAGCCCTTGTTGCTGAGGCAAAGGCTGAGCTTTCCGTATTTCCCGATTCTCCGGAAAAAGAGGCTCTGCTCACCATTGCCGAATATGCTATAGCAAGAGAAAAATAATATGCACCCATTGGTTAAACTCGTAAAACAGGCTGTAGAGGCTTATATCTGCGAGTCGCGTGTGATAGAACCTCCAGCTGAGCTTACACCTGAGCTGAAGCAAAAAGCCGGTGTTTTTGTCTGCATAAAAAAGAAGGGAGAATTGCGAGGCTGTATCGGAACATTTATTCCTTCTTTTGAAAATGTAGCTGAAGAGATAATTAAAAACGCTATATGTGCCGCTACGCAGGATCCGAGATTCCAATGCGTTCAAAAAGGCGAACTGGATGAGCTTGTTTACTCTGTTGATGTTCTGACGCCTCTGGAAGAAGTAAAAGATATTAAAGACCTGAATCCCCAAAAGTACGGAGTAATAGTTTCATCCGCCTCGGGCGGAGGACAGAGGAAAGGATTGCTTCTGCCTGACCTTGAGGGCGTTGACACTGTTGAAGAGCAATTGCATATTGCAAAGATGAAGGCAGGCATATATGATAAGGAAGAAGTGAAAATCTTCAGGTTTGAGGTTAAGAGATACCATTGATTTGATATATGGCGCTAGCGCTTAAAGGCAATCTAAGAGAATACAGTCTTCCGAAGATACTTACCGACCTTCACAGGAAGCGGGCCACAGGCACGCTTGCGGTCCGCGCGCATAATTTTACAAAGAAAGTATATCTGGTTAAGGGCGATGCCATATTCGCAGCATCATCATATGAGGACGACAGGCTTGGGGAGATGCTGCTTAAGGCAGGGAAGATTACGGTTGAGCAATATGATAAGTCCGTTGAGATATTAAAGCGCACCAAGAAAAGGCAGGGCGCAATACTTGTTGAACTCGGCTATCTGACCCCCAAAGACCTGTTCTGGGGAGTCAAATATCAGGTGAAAGAAATAATCTACAGCCTTTTCCAGCTTGAAGACGCCGAATGTGAATTTATTGAAGGCGATGTGCCGACAGACGAGGTTATAACCCTCAAGATGAGCATGGGCAACCTTATCCATGAAGGAGTAAAAAAAATAGACAACTGGACCAGGATAAGGAGAGAAATGCCTGACACGGGGATCGCATTAAAACTCTCAAAAAACCCTGTAAACCTCTTTCAGGATATAGAGCTGAGTTCTTACGACAAAAAACTTCTCTCTATCATAGATGGAAAGAAAACAATCAAAGAGATTATTGACAGCTCATGGATGAATTCGTTTGAAGCGATGAAGACTATTTATGTCTTGTGGTCCATAGGAATCCTTGAGGAAAAGATAGCTGAAAAAGAGGAGGTAAAAGAAGAGCCTGCGGAAACGGTGTCTCTGGACGACCTGCTCCAGCCGTTTGCCGAGGAAGAAGATGCGCTCATAAAAAGAGTGGAGCATATATATTCAAACCTTGAGAGGCTTAGACTGAACGAGCTTCTTGAGGTAAGCGAGGATGCAGGGGTTGAGGAAATAAAAAAGAATTATTACAGGCTTGCGCGTGAATTTCATCCCGACAGGCATTTCAATGCCGCTGACGTTACGCTTAAGGATAAACTTACAGCGCTCTTTGATGCGCTTACGGCAGCGTATACGGTTTTAAAGGATGCTCGGAAGAGAAAGGAATATTACGATTCTCTAAATAAGCGGGCAGCAGAAATGCCGGAAGAAAAAACAGAACCGGAAGGGATGCAAAAAGAGGCTCCTCAAGAAGAGATGCCGGAGGAAGTAAGACCTACGGAAGAGGCGTCTTGGGGAGAGGTGCCTTTGAAGCCGGCGGCAGAGGAAAGGGCAGAAGAAGAACCAAAGGAAGTAAAAGAAGAAAAAGAAGCCGTGCAAGACAAAGGAGAAGAGATATTTAAAAACGGAGTGGATGAGTTCAAGAAGAACAAGTTTGATATTGCTGTCAGCCTTTTCAGGCAGGCCGTAGAGATAAATCCCCAGCAGGCGCAATACTGGAGCTATCTCTCTCTGTCCCTTTCAAAGCTTCCGCATAAATTAAAAGAAGCTGAAGAGGCCCTGCTTAAGGCAATAAAACTTGAGCCGTTAAATGAAGAGCATTATGCTGATCTTGGTTTGCTTTATCTTAAGGCAGGGCTTAATAAAAGGGCCTTAGGCCAGTTTGAAAAGGCCTTGAGATTTGACCCCGGAAATGTAAAGGCGCAGAAGGGATTAAAGCAAGCAAAGGGGAAATAGGTGAATAGGTGAGGTAGGATGTTAGGTAGTTATTTTCGTTTGAATATTCCGCTTTTGCCGCCGCGTTTTTCCATGAGCATAATGTCAGAAATAATCATTCCTTTGTCCACAGCCTTGCACATATCATAGATGGTGAGCGCTGCGGCGGACACGGCAGTGAGCGCTTCCATTTCAACGCCTGTCTGGCCTGTTACCTTAACTCGGGATTCTATCTCAACTTTGCTTTTTTTTGCGTCAAGCCTGAAGTCAATATCAACTGAGGTAATATTCAAGGGATGGCAGAGAGGAATAATCTCGGAAGTTCTCTTGGCAGCCATAATCCCGGCAAGTTTTGCTACATTAAGCACATCGCCTTTGGCAGCCTTCCCCGCCTTGATTAAGTTGAAGGTTTCTTTTTTCATATAAACAGAACCCTTCGCAACAGCGATTCTTTCTGTTAACGGCTTTGAGCCTACGTCAACCATCTTCGGACGGCCCAGTTTATCCAGATGCGAGAGCTTTTTCACGCGTCTAATATATCATTTTGAATGGTTTATAAGCAATTGTATATTTGCGAATTTGCCCTAGGTAAAATCTTATTTAGGTAAAATCTTATTTTATTTGCTATCTCAAAATATGTTAAACTTACATTAAAGGAGGTATTCATAATTCATGGCAATCTCATCAATAAAAGATAATTTTATGGCGCAATTTGACAAACTTCCGCCCGACCTGCAATTGCGCGCGCTTGATTTAATAAAATCTTTGACCCCTAAAGGGATAGAAGGGAAAAATCTTTTGCATTTTGAAGGAATTATTTCTGCTGACGACTTGCATCTTATGACAAAAGCAATAGAGGAAGACTGCGAGAAGGTAGATATCGGTGAATGGTAGATACCTTCTTGATACGAATATAATAATTTCTCTCTTTGCTAAAGACCCACGAATTCATAACAGGATAGCCGGTGCGGTAGAGATATTTATTCCGAGCGTAGCCCTCGGAGAATTGTATTTTGGAGCTTTCAAATCAGTCAAAACCCAAGAAAACATCACTCGCATAGATGAATTTGCCTTAACCAATACCATCCTTTCATGCAACGCAGAAACGGCTAAAAAATATGGGGAAATTAAAAACCAACTGAAAGAAAAAGGCCAGCCGATTCCTGAAAATGATATCTGGATTGCCGCTATCGCGCAACAATATGATATTACACTGGTGACGGACGATTTTCATTTTGATGCGGTCAAGGACTTGAAAATTGAAAAATGGTGAGAGAGGCATGTCAAGCCGC
>Ga0172370_10004086_pt1 | contig 19786 bp, 19 predicted proteins | sample LakKiv5m_FD_114538 | JGI IMG/M metagenome (GOLD analysis project Ga0172370, IMG submission 114538) | Freshwater microbial communities from Kabuno Bay, South-Kivu, Congo - kab_022012_11.5m | ecosystem: Environmental > Aquatic > Freshwater > Lake | place: Democratic Republic of the Congo...
AATTGATTCTTTTACTGATTTCGGTAATTGAATATTGCGAATCAGAAGTTGCTCAAGGATTATTCCTCTTTTAGTAAACTCTGCCTCTATTTTAGTTCTGATTTTGTGTTCGAAAGCTTCACGATTTTCAGAGAAAAGAGAAATAGCATCAAAGTACGATGCACTTTCCCGAATCCCTGTTCTGGCAATAGGTCTGATAATTTTATCTTCAAAACTGATACCTATTTCTCTGTAAAGTCTTGGAGCTTCAGATGGAACAAGCCGGTAAAGTACGGTAAGGTCAATTATTACTTCCAAACCATCCTTACTCAAAACTCTAATTGCATCATCACCTTGTTTACCCCCTTCATCTGTTGTTCCTGACATAGTATAATTTTGAGTTTGAAGGCTCAATTCCTTTACGTCAACCAAAGGATTGATAAAATTAAGTCCTTCATTTAACACATTACCCTGTACTTGTCCAAAAAGAACCTGCACTCCGATATGTCCTGCATTAATTTGTTTTATGCACGATGTTAAAACACCAATAACCATAAGAAGTAATCCAGCGGTCTTTATAAGTGTTTTAAATTTAAGAAAAAAGCCGCCGGATTTTGCTCCGACAACTCCAATAATAAATATGATTAATCCGAATATCAACAGTCCCATTTTGTACTCCTATATATAAATTGTTTAGTCATTACTTGTATCAAAATCTAGTGAATCTGTTCCGTCTCCGTCCGTTAAATCCAAATCAGAATCTGTATCATCAAGCAAGTTAGCTTCAATTAAGTCTTCCTGATATTCATTGTCAGAATAAAATTGTAAATCTCCTGACGTTGGTGCTATAAACGGAGCACCTGGGTTTAGAGTATCAAATTCACCGGCATTAAATCCATTATCACCGACCATTAAAATAGCTTTGCCCAAATCATCAACAAGGAAGAAATTATTTGCATAAAGATTCGATTCAAACATCATACCAGCCCAGAGCCATGCATAGTAAAAGTAATTATCGAAATTAAAATATCCGTAATAAACCGGATTCGCAAAACGGTCATGCATTATATCGTCAGTATTTTTTACTAACTTCTTGGGTCTGATGATTTGAATGGCTGTAGATTTAATAATATTGTCAACTTTAATGAATTTCTTTGCAGCAAGCTCCAATTCGTTTATAAAATGATTAAACAAAGACCATTTCTCATCAACAAATTTATCATGATTACTCTGAGAAACAAACAGAGGTTTAATCCGATTTTGGAGAGATTCACCGGTTTCCTTTTCTTCGAGCCTGAATTCGGGAAAAATGCCGTTAATATTAATTACAATAGGGTATTCCCCCACTTTATGTTTCCTCGAAATTCTAATCTCAATCAAATATTTAATTGAATCTTTCAAGTGTTCCAAAACAAGAAAAATATGATTGAAAAGTTCTGATTCAATCGGGTCCACTCGAGAAGAGAATTCAAACATAGCTTTTTCGAGGTCATTTTCCTCACCTGACTCATCAAGATAAAAATCGTAATCGTCCACAGCCAGTCTGATGATATTTTCAATATGAATCGAATGAAGCCCCAAGTATACCTGCTGAAGTATGGATACTGCAGTGAAAGTTTCGTGTTCCTGTCTTGACGAGATTTGACCGAATGTCAATGCATCGAGTAACTTTTTAAAGAAATTATTTTCTTTGACTTTTTTAATCATGGTTGACTGCGAAGGGTCAATTTCCAGCTTTCCTGTTAGATACATTGTTGAATCCTTTTTAATTTATAGCTATTATTATCAGTTAACCAACTTTTTCAAACAAAGATTTTTCTTTTTTACAATCAAAGAATATAAATTTACAAAATTTATCAATAATTTATAAATATTATTTCTGAATAAAAAAAATCCCTCTAAAAAATAGAAGGATTTAATTTTTTCAGTTCTTTGTTTTTAAAGTTGTTTTATTACAATATAGCTTGGTCCGATGTATCTTTTCCCTTTTGCTTTCTTGGATGTTGGTGGCGGATTTTTCGGGTCGGACGTTACGGAACCGTAAGCGGAAACTCTGGTTGGGTCAATACCTTTGGTAATAAAGAAATTTAAAAGAGTTTTGCTTCTTTCGTCGGTCAATTGTTTGTTCCTTGCTTTATCAACATCATTATCGGGATAGCATAAAATTTCAAATTTAATTTGCGGATTGTTAGTCAAGGTAGAATTCAAATCTTCAAGAAAATCTTCCGCTCCCACTCTTAGTTTGGACTTGTTCAGCTCAAATGGCGGTATCATCAGTGGGATTTTTGCATTCTGAACCATAGGAGTAACAAGAAAATCTTTCGAAATCTCCTGATATTTGGTAGTATTTGCGATGTCTAACTCAAACTTTTCCTTGCAGTATTCTGGCTGATTAACGGTTAAATAATATTTTTTCCCAGGTTTTAAGCTGGGGATATAGTAATAACCGTTTTCGGCAGAATTACTACGTGTGGCACTTATACGTTTTCCTGTTTCGTCAACCACAACGATAAAGACTGTAACAGGTTCGTGAGTAACAGCATTGAAAACACTTCCGGTTACGGCAACAACAGGATTAACTAGACTTTGCTGTGCATTGGCATTCGGAAATGCTAATAAAATCACCGATATAATTACGATAACTCTGATAAAATTACTGATTTTCATATTAATTGATTCCTTTCGATTTTGGTTTAGCTTCATTTGTAAGGAATCGTACCGTTCCGTCGGCACATCCGATAATAATAGTGCTTATATCACTGATTAAATCAACTGACCAGATTTCAACGCCTGCATCAAATGTCATAAGGTTTTTCCCGGTATCAATATCCCATAACTTAACAGTCTTATCAAGGCTGGCACTGACGATGGTTTTATTATCACCGGCAAATGAAACATCCTGCAAAATATCCTTATGGGCTTTTATTTTCCGTAAAAGTTTACCAGAAGGCATTTCCCAAATGATAATAACACCGGTACTGTCAGAAGATGCCAAACGAGTGCTGTTAAAATTATAAATACAAGTCAGCACAGGTGCTTCGTGTCCCAATAGCGTCATAATCGGTTCTTTAGTTGCAATGTCTGTTGACCAAATTTTGATTGTTCTGTCGTCACTGCAAGAAGCAATGGTTGAACCGTCATAACTGTAAGCAACATTGTTTGTTGGTTGAGTATGGTCACGAAGAGTTTTGACTTCTGTTCCAAGGTTTATATCCCAAAGTTTTACGGTTTTATCAAAACTCGTACTTGCTACGTAACTCGAACTATCTCCCTGAGAAAAATACACACCGATTACCTGGTCGGTATGTCCTTTCATAACCTTCAACTGCTTACCGGTTTCAACATCCCAAATTCTCACTGTATGGTCGCTTGAACCGCTGGCAATGTATTTATCATTACCCGAAAAGGAAATATTGTTAACCTGACCGAGATGACCGGTGAGAGTATGAAGTAATTTCCCTTCGGGAATACTCCAGATTTTAATAGTTTCATCCAGACTGCATGTTGCAACCTTGGTATTATCTTCATTCACAAAAACTCCAAGAACTTCATCATCGTGCTTTCCGATAGTTTTCATGGAGTATTTGAATCCCTGAGAAAAATTCTGTCCCGCTATGAAAAAAAGCAATGTCAGGACCAGTAAAATTTTTCGAATCATAACAAATATCCTTATTTATAGATACAAATAGCTTTTGACTTAATCACTCCGCCTAAAAACGTGTAAATGATTACTTCATTATAAATAAAGTATGCAAGATAACTAAAAAAAATAAAATAGAAAAAGAAAGGTTTGGAAAATTTTATTAATATTTTTCCAAATAAAGTGAAAATGCCTTAAAAGTTTCCAAAATTTCTTTTAAATCTTCCTTTCTAACGGAAATGATTTCTTTAGAATTATTTTCATCAGAAAGAAAATTTCTTAAAATTGGTTGTTCAGAATTTATCTTTTCGTTTGAATGAACTATTAAATTGTTTGTTTCTGACAAAATCTTCTCCAAGTTTTCTTTCGCTCCCCTTAAAGAAAGTTTGTCCGAACGGATTAACTTTTTAATAATTTTGATGACCTGCACATCCTTTTCGGAATAAATGCGGTTGCCTCCACGGTTCTTTTTGGGCTTGAGCTGCTCGAACTCTTTTTCCCAATACCTTAGAATATGCTGTTCTTCGTCAACTAATTCGCTGACCTGACTTATCGAATAATATAATTTCTGCATGTTCTTTTAAACAGAAAATTTACAATAATTTAACTATTTGTGAGTTATATTATATTCCATATTGCAATTATAAAGAATTATTTTTAATTTTGCTAATTGGATTTTACATATTTTACAAAAAGGTTTTAAATTGGAAAAACTAAAAATTAATCCTATAGTCGTTAGAATGAAAGAATCGGAAAAAGGAGTTGTCTATCGTTCTATCGTTGCAATGGGTATGAGAGCAAGACAAGTAAACGACCAAATCAGGCTCGAAATTGCCGACCGTATGGCTGATGTTGTGATTGACACTACCGAAAGCGACGTCACGAATTATGACCAAATTGCTATCAGCCGCGAATTTGACGGTATTCCCAAACCTACTTTCTTTGCAATGAAAGAAATTATGGAAGAAAGACTTCACTTTTCTACTGAAGAACCCGACGAAATTAAAATTGATAATCCTAAAGCTTATTTGACTCCTAAATCATACGAAAATTAAGCTATCTGATATACTTTTCTGAGCGAAGTGTTAACACAACACTTCGCTTTTTTTATTTGTCTTTCAATTATAAATTTTTATTTGCGTCTTATTGTTTTTTCAAAAATTAATGATTACTTTTTTATGGTTGAGAACACTAACGACATCGTCCAAATTGAGAAACTTGCCGAATCGGTCAAAAAAGTCAGAGCAGAAATTGCAAAAGTAATAATCGGACAAGATAAGATAATCGAGGAACTGCTTGTTGCTCTTTTCGCAAGAGGGCATTGCCTGCTAATCGGAGTTCCCGGATTAGCAAAAACTTTACTCATCCGCACCCTCTCAAAAGTGCTTGATTTAAAATTCAGCCGTATTCAGTTTACACCCGACCTTATGCCGAGCGATATAACCGGTACTGAAATAATTGAGGATGACGTGTCAACCGGACTAAAAAAATTCAAATTTGTTAAAGGTCCTATCTTTGCAAATATTGTTCTCGCTGACGAAATCAACAGAACTCCTCCGAAAACTCAGTCTGCTCTGCTCGAAGCAATGCAGGAACACGAGGTAACGGCAGCGGGAACTACTTATACACTCGAAGAACCATTTTTCGTGCTTGCCACTCAAAATCCTATTGAACAGGAAGGTACCTATCCATTGCCCGAAGCACAGCTTGACAGATTTATGTTCAACATTTGGCTGGACTATCCTTCTATCGAAGAAGAAATAAATATCGTAAAATCAACAACTGCCGAATATGTTCCCGACGTACATAAAGTTCTGAATGCAAATGAAATTATAGCATTTCAGGATTTGGTTCGCAAGGTACCAGTTGCAGAAAACGTAATTCAGTACGCAGTGAAGCTTGTACGTTCTTCGCGACCTGTGAACGGAACAAACAGCATCGTGAAAGATTTTTTAAGTTACGGTGCTGGTCCAAGAGCTTCGCAATATCTGATTCTCGGAGCCAAATCAAGAGCAGCAATAAGCGGCAGATACACACCCGATATAAATGACATTAAAGAAGTAGCCTCAACAGTGCTACGCCACAGAATCGTGACAAACTTCAATGCCGAAGCAGAAAACGTCAGCCCAACCGAAATCGTTGCCAAGCTGATTGAAGACCTGAAGTAGTTGAGTTTAGAGATTAACTGATTAATTGATTAACCGATAAATTGATTAGTTGTTTAATTGTTTATTTGAAAGAACCCACGTGGCTGTCATTACCGCGAACGCGGTAATCCATCTTCTTTAAGTTGAAGAGTTGAAGAGTTTAAAAGTTGAAGAGCAAAGAAAAGCCTACCAGTCTGTCATTACCGCGAACGCGGGAATCCATCTTCTCTTAGAGTAGTGAGTAATGAGATGAAGAAGATAAATTCATTTTCAAACATCCGTGTGCTCCGTGCCTCCTTCGTGCTCTTGGTGGTAAAGATTGAAACACAAGGCATACGAAGCATTTCACAATGAGCACAGAGCGAAGCCATCCAGTCTTTTCTTTAGTTGAAGAGTTGAATAGTTGAAAAGTTGAAGAGCAAAGAAAATCTCACGACCCTGTCATTACCGCGAACGCGGTAATCCATCTTCTCTTAGAGTATTGAGTATTGAGTATTGAGTTGTGAGAGAAGAGTTTAACTGTTTATTTGAAAGAATAACCCACGTAGTCGTCATGCTGAGCCGCAGGCGAAGCATCCAGTATCTTTTTCCCACTTTTGTAAAGAAGGTAGGACGATTTCAAAATAATTGAGAGTTGAGAATTGAATGTTATTTGTAAATGTTTTTCCGATGACCTATTTTCAACAAGTTAACGATTTTCAACTTATCATCAATTTCATATAATATTCTATAATTGCCAACACGTATTCTGTAACCGGCTTGGTTTGTTAATTTAATTGAACCAACTGGCATTGGTTCTTGCTCCAAAGAAAGAATTTTATCTCTTGTTTTTAAATATATTTGATTTTCCAATTCATTCAACTCTTTAAGAACTTTTTCAGAATAGAGAATCCTATACATCGGTCATCTCTTTCATCCTTTTTGCATCATATTCGCGAAAATCGAAAAATTCACGGGCTTCTTTTTTAGCTTCGAGTAAATCCTGTCGGTCCTCCAATGCTTCGATTAATTCATTGAAATAAAGGTCATTTTTTAATTCTGTCCAAAGGGCAAGTGGAATTAAAACATTGTCATTCTTTATCTTTAGCATTTTATTTTACTTACAGTTTAACATATATTCATTTGAAACGTTTAAGAACTTTGAATATTACAAAACATTTTAAGTTTTCACTTCACCACCGCAATCTTGTAAGTCTCGGTAAAACCAGCTCCAATAGCCTTACACAGGTAGAACCCCTGAGATAAATCATCTATTGAAAATGTTAACTGACCTTCGCATATTTGGATTTGCGATACGTCGAGTTCCTTAATAGTCGCTCCTGCTTCATTGATTAGCAAGATTTTTGAAATTGGCTTTTCTGATTTTAAAGTAACGGAGCCGGCTGTTGGATTTGGATAAAGTAGTTTCGCATTAATATTTAACAGATTTTCATTTACTAAATTTGTTTCAAAATGAGCATTTAGTAAAAATAAATAAGGACCTGCATTTGATGCAAAATACTTTTTATCATTTGAAATGGATAAATTTTGAAAAGTAGTTTCGTAATCGTAAATGTAGGATTCTTTTTTTGTCTCTAAATCGAAAACATGTAAATCTCCATAAGTATAAACCAAGTATTTATCATCGGACGAAAAGACCATTTTGCCGACTCCTTGCGGATAACCGGGAATTGAAGCTAAAATTTGTTTTGAATTTACATCCATTATTTTTATGGCTTCACCTGCATCGGGTGAGGTATAGGCGATTTTTGTACCGTCATTGGAATATTTGATTTTTCCGTATTGACCAATCGGATATTCATTTTCAATTTTATTTGTCAACACATTTAAAAATCTTAATTTCCTTCCACTTCCAGCATCAGAAAAAGCGATATGAGTTCCATCAGGGGAATAATCAAGACACATCAACCCTCCTAATCCACTTGTGTCATATTTTAATATTCTTTTATTTGTAAGATAATTCCATATTTCAATTGTATTCGAACCACCAAAAACTACGGTTTCTTCATCTTTTGATAGGACTGCTTTCAAAATTGGATTAAATGAAGTTTTTAATGAAAAAACCAATGAATCATTCAAAAAATCATAAATTTTAAAACCATTATTAAAATCTTTATCTGGCGTTTCACAAGTGACTAAGAGATATTTTCCATTTTTAGAAAACGAAACATTGCCGCTACTGTAGCCTTGATATTTCTTTATTTCAGTTGCCGTATTGACATCCCAAATGCCGACATAACCCCCTGAATTTCCTACTGCAAAGAATTGTGATGAAGGATGAAAGGATATACTTAGTACATCCCAAGTCTGTCTCATCCATACTGTATCAACCTCAACTGCTTTTGTCTCTTGCCAAAAGCAAGCCAAGAAACAGACCAACACCATAAGAAAATTCAACATTCTAACTGAAGAGATAGAACTAAAAGCGGTTTTCAATACAAACAGAAAAGAAATTCGATTGTTTCTCATACCATCCCCGGATAACTTTTTTTTAATTGTCAAATATACAAAATTTAATGACACATGAAACACAAAAAAAGTTACAAATTTCTATCAATTCAATTTCTTACTTTGGCAAAAGCGACTCCTGCCATGAAAATAAAAGAAAAGTTAGAAACATTATTAAAGATATGACTGAAATTCCTCGAGGGGAACATTAATTTCTTTAAGAATGATTTTCAATATTTGAGGAGAAATATCTTTTCCCGGATGGATTGGTATTGTAGTAGTTCTGCCATCATTATGTTTTAAACGTTTATGGGAGCCCCTTTGACGCACCTCGAAAAAACCAAGTATATTAAGAATCTTGATGATTTCATTTGGTTTTAATACGGGGTATTTTGGCATATCATGCAAATTCTAAATTCTGAGTCCCTATGAATTCACTTTCGTACTCCGGCTCGCCATCCTCTAAAATCAATTCGATGACTTCAATCAAATTTAATCTTAATTCTTCGATGGTCTCCCCTTGTGAATGAGCTCCCGGGAAACCCGGGATATATCCTACATACAAACCTGTATCTTTACATCTTTCGATAACTGCTGAATAAGTTCTCATTTTTTTTTCCGATTATTTCTCAAAAATATTAAGACGTCATAAAGACAATTTTGATTTTCTAGAAATTCTTTCTTCACTTCACCACTGCAATCTTGTATGTCTCTGTAAAACCGGCTCCAAAAACCTTACACAGGTAGAACCCCTGATATAAATCATCTATTGAAAATGTGAATTGACCATCGCTTATTTTGATTTGCGATACATCGAGTTCCTTAATGGTTGCTCCGGCTTCATTGATGAGCAAGATTTTAGAAATTAGCTTGTCTGATTTCAAAGTAACGAAGACGGTTGAGGGATTAGGAAATAATAATGTTGCTTTAAGTAAATTGTTTTCACGAACACTTATCTCCTTTTGGAAATTTAATAAACATAAATAATTGCCTATGTTTCCTGCAATATATTTATTATCATTTGATGCGGACAAATAATGAAAACTTCCCGGGTAATTTTTTAATATTTCTTTGTTGACCAGATCCCAAACTATAATTTGACCATATGAATAAATTAGATATTTATCATCTGATGAAAAAATAATGTCATTGACTCCTTGCGGATAACCGGGAATTGAAGCGATAATTTGTTTTGAATTTACATCCATTATTTTTATTGCTTCATCAGAGTCTGCAGATGTAAAAGCTAATTTAGTACCGTCATTAGAGAACTTTAATTTTCCGTATTGTCCTATTGGACATTCAAATAATATTTTATTTAATTCAACATTGAGAAGTCTTAACTTTCTTTGGCTACCAGCATCAGAAAATGCAATTATTTTTCCATCTGTTGAGATATCTAAGTCCATTATTCCACCAAATCCAGTTGTATCATATCGAAATATTCTCTTTTTCGTGATTATGTCCCAAATCTCAATAGTATTTGAACCACCGGCTACTACTTTTTGTTCATCTGATGATATTGTTGTTTTTAAATAGGGGTTATAATTCGTTTTAAGTTCGAAAACGATTGAATCGTTTTGGAAATCATAGCAAATCAAATTATTGCCAGTGTTAAAGTCAATGAATTCGTTCGTAACCAACAAATACTTGCCGGTTTTCGAAAACTTAACAATTGAATTAGTATTACCCTGATACTTCTGAATCTCAATACCGGTCTTTACATCCCAAATACCGACATAACCCCCTGAATTTCCTACAGCAAAAAACTGTGATGAAGGATGAAAGGAAATACTTGTTATATCCCAAGTCTGTCTCATCCAGACAGTATCAACCTCAACAGCTTTTGTCTCTTGCCAAAAGCAAGCCAAGAAACAGACCAACACCATAAGAAAATTCAACATTCTAACTGAAGAGATAGAACAAAAAGCGGCTTTCACAACAGACCAAAAAGAATTTCGATTGTTTCTCATACCATCCCCGGATAACTTATTTCTAATTGTCAAATATACAAAATATAATGACACATGAAACACAAAAAAAGTTACAAATTTTTCAAAAAGAGCTGAAATATCTTAGAACCGTAGGTTCGGCACCTTGGTAGAAATGAGTCCAATCCTAAAATCTTAACATCGTAGATGTGACATCTGAAAATTCGTGGTTCTGAATCTGAATATATTTTTTGCAAAAAGACTTCGCTCCTCCCAAGCTAAATTCTAAAACAAATATCGCGCCAGCGATTAAATTATGGTAGCACAAAAACCCACACACTCCACATTTATCGCCTTGGCGATTAAATTATTTCTTTTTCCATAGAGCTTAAGACGCTCACAAAAAGAGTTGGGCTCAATCCCTAATGTGTGTGTACATCCATTTCTCCACGAGCTAAAGCTCGTGGCAATTCATAATAAATCATCAATCTAATTCTTTGCTCTTCAACTCTTCAACTTTTAAACTCTTCAACTTTTATGCTTCCATACAAAATTTTTCTTAATTCCTATAAAAATCGTTTCGAAACCGTTTTTATATTATATAATTTTTACTTTTTATCTTTGCCTCAAGTTCTTTGGAAACCTTGTTGAAAATACAAATTAGAGTATTTTGCTTGCAGTCATAAGTCGGAAGTCGAAAGTAGAAAGTCGAAAGTCGTAAGTCGTAAGAAAATCGTTAATAGTCAATTGTCATTCGGAAGAATAAACACATAATAAATCAACCTCTTACACATAATAATTTCAAAATTTTCGATTCTCAATTTTCGTAGAACCCGGTGGTTTTGGTGGATTTGGTGCAAAAGAAGCAGCGCAGAGCTATACACAAATTACAAAGATAGTTGGCGATAAGAAAAGAGAAATCCGAAATAAATCATGTTAATCATTCAATCCTGTGAATCCTGATTCAGACAAGAAAGTCATTAGGCATGAAAAAAAGAAGAAAATCCCCCTAAACCCCTTTGAATAAAGGAGGAAATGAAGATGGATTCCCACGTGCGCGGGAATGACACTCCACATACACCTCATTTAAATAAACGGTTAAACAATTCAACAACTCAACCGTTTTTCAATTAATCAATTAATCAGTTCATCAATTAATCTCTTTTCTAAAGTAATTGAGAAAGTTTTGTTGTGACGAAATCAAATAGATTTTGGAAGAGTATGACAAATCCCAACGCCGTACCAGTAAAGCAATTTCAATTTCGATTGTTACGAAAAGGGAAAAAAAATTGTCGTCACAAAAAGTAACAAATTGTCACAAATAAATTTTTTTAGATTTTGAAGATGAGTCTAATATTGTTGTTGTATGTAATTAACAAAAGACAAAAGAAATGTCAAATATGGAACAAAGAATTTAGAATAACAAAGCAAAGAATATGAAGGATAGCAAAAAAAGTAAATATTTAATAACTTTAAAAAGATTGATGAAAAATATTGAAGAATATCCTCTTACTAAAAACGTCGAAAGATGAAATTCTTTTTAAATTCAAGAAATTATCCGTAATTTTGTATTTTTTGCGGACGTGGCGGAATTGGCAGACGCGCTAGACTTAGGATCTAGTGAGGAAACTCGTGGGAGTTCGACTCTCCCCGCCCGCACATTGATTTACATAGATATAATAAATTAAAAAAATCCTGAAAGGTATTGTTTTGGAGAAAAAAATAACTCAGTTAGATGGTTGTGAGAAAGAGATAGAAATTACATTAACAAAAAACGAAATCAGACCATTTATCGAAAAAGCATATTTTGAAGCTCAGCCAAAGGTTGAATTGAAAGGTTTCCGCAAAGGAAAAGTACCGATGAGTGTTGTAAAAATGCACTTTGGTAAACAACTTGAATTCGAAGCAAAGCAAGATGCTTCTAATGATTTTTTCCAAAAGATTATTAAAGAAGAAAACATCAAAGTTGTGAATCAGCCTGTACTTAAAGATATTAATGAAGACGAGAACGGCGCCGTTTTCACAATAGTATTTGAAGCTATCCCCGAATTCGAGCTTGCCGAATATCATGGATTGAGCATCGAAGAACCGGTTCACAGGGTAACCGATGAAGAAATACAGCATGAATTGCTTCACATGCAGATTAATCAAGCTGAAATAAAACCAGCCGAAGAAGCTGTAAATGAAATGTACGTTGTAAAATTTTCATATAGGAATGTGGATGAAGCAACCGGGTTACCTCTTCTGGGCGAATCAGTAAAAGAATCCCAGGTGTTTTTGCATAATCATGATATTTACCCGGCGCTTAGAGATAAATTTATCGGATTAAAAGTCGGAGACAGCTTTAACTATCTGCCCGCTCCTAATGATATGTTCCCGCCGAACCAGACAGTGAACATTACAATTAACGGTGTGGAAGAAGTTATTCCAAAAGAACTGAACGATGATTTCGCAAATCAGAGTTCGGAAGGAAGATTTCAAACAGTGGAAGATTTGAAAACAGAAATAGGATTCCAGCTACAGGAACAGTGGGATTCGAGAAGCCGTGAACAGATGGAAATGCAGATTATGGACACTCTTGTTAAACTTCATGATTTTGCCAATCCTCCTTCATTTGTGGCTACCGTATTAAAAGAAATGGCTGAAAACTTCAAGGAGAGATACAAACAGTATTCAGGAGTTGACAATCTGAATTCTGAAGAAATAGCCGCAGAATTAATGCCACAGGATGAAAACCGAGTTAAATGGGAAATTATCAAATCAAAGATTATTGAAAAAGAAGACTTGAAAATTGAAGATTATGATATAGACCAATTCGTGGAAACAGAAGCTGCCAAACTTAATATAGATAAACAGATTATCAGAATGGCAGTGGAAAGAAATGAAAATATAAAAGAGAATATGCTCAGCAAAAAAGTTATGGATTTCCTCATTGATTTTGCAGTAACATCTGAAGTTGAGTTCGGTACTGACATACACAGCCATGACCACGAACATCAGCATGAACACGCTGACCACGAACATCAACATGAAGAAGAAAATGAATAAAGTTCGGCAAAATATTATATCAAATTTAAAAGCCTTCCCTTCATACAGGAAGGTTTTTAAATATTAACCATTATGCCCAGAAGGAAATACTCCTCACGTTGCTGAATGAACTGTCCGAAATTGGAATGTCCATTGAAATATTCAAAAATTAATGATTGGACCGGGTGTCGCGAATCAGACTCATTACCGGAGGAAATTTTCCAACCGGCTTGCAATGAATAATCAGGAGTCCATTTGTTAATTTCACGGGATTTGAAATCCAAACCTAGTGTGAATTGCCGGTTTATTAAATTAATATCATACCTTCCGTCAATTTGTAATGTGGTTCTTCCTTTTGGCATGGACACATCTCTCCTTAAGTCGTAGTGAAAACCGTAAGCAAGATTGAAATTCTGGGCAATATTTAAGGAATGTAAAACTCTAACGACTTCATGGCTATAGTTCACTGAATTAGTATAAGTGGTTAAGACGTAATCATCACCGAAATGACTGCTTTGATGATAAAGATAAAGTTCAATAATATTGCTGTTTTTCCATTCAGGTCTGACTGCAAAACTGATACCACCGTAGAAGTCATTCCCGAAAAGATTGAAGGATTTCGTTTTAAATCCGAATCTTGACCTCACGAGTCCTTTGACATTAACTGAAAGAATTTCATTCGACCTGCTGTTCTCACTTTGAATGATGCTGAAGCACGGAGCGTCGGAACCGAACGACATATCCATGAAATACTTGTCTCCCAAAGTACCGTTCGTGCTTTTCAGAAACCTCGTACAGAATACTGGCTGCTCCACATCTGCTGTAATGACAGGTGAACGGAGAGTCCTGTTATCAAAGAAAATTATTATATGAGAGTGATTCTTCTTATTTTCTGCTTCATCGGAAATTAAAATCCGATAAGAAAAAAAATAAAAAACAAAAAAAATGAGAAAGCAAAACCGAATTATTTTATTTAACATTTTAGAGCCTTGATTTAAACTTCATTTCAAAATAGTTGAAAATGAATTAATATCAAAATATTTTTTCAAGTGAAGGGATTAACTAATCGAAATCACTAAAAATTTGCAAGTTAGATTTTGATTTGTTATGTTGTAAATTCTGAATAAGTTAAACGGATACATTTAAAAAAAATGAAACTGACACGAAAAGATATTTTATTTTTTATTTTATCGGCTTTTTTTTTATCACCGATATTATTTTTCCCGATTTCTACAGACCTCTCAATTTTTGTTTCTGCCGGTAGAACTATCTTCGAAGGAGGAAAAATTTATGTTGATTACATTGATTTAAAGCAGCCGCTGATTTATTATGTATTTGCATTTTTTCATATTCTAACCAGCAGCACTGAATTCGGACTTCGGGCAATTGATTTTGTTTTTCAGTTTGCAACCATAATTTATTTATTCTTAACCGTAAGAAAATATTCGGGGAATAAAAATCTTGCCCACCTGACATCGGCAATATATGCCATCGCTTATACCAGCTTGAGTCACAATCAGACAATGCAAATTGAGAATTTTGCCGGGATGTTCATTCTGATTCTGCTTAACCGTCAGATGACTGAAAAAAAGAATTTGCTCGATAATATTTTTACAGGAGTAGCTCTCGGAATACTTGCAAGTTTGAAGGTCACCTTAGGAGTCGTGATTTTTGCTTTGGTGTTCGATGATTTTTTAAAAAGAAAACTTTCTTTTGGTAAAATTGTAAAACGATTTATTTCGATAGGAGTTACTGCCTTCATCATATTCGGAATATCTCTTTTCCCTCTGCTCGACAGTCAGGTAAGAAGCGGATTCGGGAATATTCTTCGGTATTTGATTTTTTATTCTTCCACTCCACCGTTTAATCTCGATACTTTATACAGTGGTATAAAATTAACTTCTGTTTATCTGGCGGATAACTTTACGGTTGTGATGCTTGGGGGACTTTTTGCAGGAATCTATCTGCAATTTCAGAAAAGGGGAGAATCAAATTTACTAAAAACCTGTTTTATTTTTACGGTTGTGCTGTTGATTACGGTAGCAGCAGAAAGAAAATTCTACGTCTATCATTTTCAAAGAATACAAATCTTTCTGATGATATTTACTGGTGCCGGTTTATACTTTCTCTGGACGAAATCAAAAGAACATTGGCTTGAGAAATCCGGTTATCCGAGATTTATTTTGGCTTCAATCTTAATCCTCGCAATTCCATTAAGTCCCGTTATCCGATGGTTTAACATCAATCAGGGAACAATATATTACTTCACCGATAAAAGCAGATACGACCAATTCTATGAAAGACCGAATCAGTCAGTCATCCTCAGAGAGCAGCATATTGAAACCGCAGAGTTCATAAAATCAAATTCAACTCTCGGAGAAAGAGTAATCGTGATGTCTTCAGCTTCAAACTCAATTAATTATTTTTTGAGAGATGTCAAAACTTCCCGATTTTCACTTTCATGTTTCTATTTCGGAAATTTCAAGATTGAGGAATGGCAGAAAATTTTCGAAAATGAAGTCATGCGTTCGGAATGGCTGGTTGTGCAAGATAACGATAGGAATTATGATGCATTCGGTCATTATTTTACAAGTATGGAAATGCTGAAAAAGAATCAACGGATTTACGGATATGTCCTTAACAACTTTATTGAAATAAAACTGATAGGTTTCTTTCATATTTATAAGAGATTACCTAACAATAAAACAACAATTTTTAAATGTGATTAAACCTTTTAGAACTCAAATCTGTCTAAATTCCGTAAACGATTTGAAATAGTAAATGGCAAACAAAAGTGAGTAGTTTAGCTTTGATACTGGAAAAAGATTTAGATATCATTCAGGAATATACCGTTGGCAACAGAGAGATTGCAGTTACGGCTTTTGTAAGAAAATATCAGAAATTTGTTTACAGCACTGCTTTACGTTTTTTGAAATCTTATGATGATGCCGATGATGCCTCTCAGGAAGTTTTTATCAAAGCTATTGACAACCTTCAAAAGTTCAGAGGCGATAGTTCTCTGAAAACATGGCTTTACAGAATAACTTCCAATGTTTGCACTTCAATGTTGCGAAAGAAAAAAATCTTTTCGATTTTTACTAAAGAAGATACGGATGACTTTTTTAATATACAATCCAACGATTCATCACCGGCTCAAAAGGTTGAAAATCAGGAGTTTGAAAAGAAATTTCTAATTATTCTCTCCAAGCTTCCCGAAAAACAAAGAGAAACTTTTGCTCTAAGATACTTCGATAATCTTACTTACGAAGAAATTTCAAATATGTTAGGCACGACGGTCGGCGGACTCAAAGCCAACTATTACCAGGCAACAAGAAAGATTGCCGAACTACTGAATAAAGAAAGTAAAAATGGAGGATACTTCAATGGAAAATTCAACTAAAAATAATGAATTAGGATATACCCAGCTTCAGGAAATGCTCCCTGATTATGTCTTTAAAAGATTATCGGATAAAGAGAACGTTCTTTTTGAAGCTACGGTAACCAAATACCCCGACCTCCTTCAGGAAATTAATGATGTGAAAGCTGTTTTCAACAGAACCGAGATTATGAATTTTGATAAATCCATTGATTTTAGAACAAGAAATCTTTCAATAAAAGTCAATGAACGGTTGAGAAAAAAGCAATATCCGAAAACAGGTAAATTTGGGCTGAAATACCTTGTACCTGCACTTGGACTAGTAATTCTTCTGATTTTCATTTTTCCGAATAAATCAGTAATCAAATATCCACCGATAATAAAACCGACTACTACAGCCCAAAACACTCAACAGCCGCTTACAGGTCAAAAACCGCAGGAGCCGGTAGTCCTAAAAATCCCTGTAATAGAACCCGTGAAAACATTGAAAAAGAAAGCAAATGATGACCTTGCCACACTTGATGAACTTGACAAAATCAACAATATAGACATATCGTTTGTCGAAGATGCAATTGCAGACGATATTATTTCAAACAGCAATGAATATAAAGACTTTTTAATCAATACTCAAAAAGATAGCTATCAGGAACTTTTGCAAATGGTTGATACAATGAATGAAACAGACATACAAACAATAATAAAGGAGCTTGAAAATGCAGACGTTTAAATCAAAAATATCGTTAATACTGGTTCTGATTGCCGTAATGGCGATTTCAGCAGCAGCGCAGCCCCCGATGGACGGTCCTAAAGCCAAGGAAAAGATTGCAGAGCTTAAGAAAATCAAATTGCTCGAGATACTTTCCTTAGATGAAGAAACTTCAGTGAAATTCTTGTCAAAATACACTGTCATCGAGAAGAAAATCGGTGAAAAGAAAATGATGCTGGACAAAGCAGCCGAAGAACTTCACGAAGCTCTCAAAAAAAGTGCATCGAAAGATGAAATCGCCGAAAAGACTCAGAAGATGATTCAACTACAGCAGGAATTCCAGAAAGAAGCTATGGACAGTCGGCTTTCTATGAAGAGTGTGCTGAATGATGTGGAATTTGCCAAATTCATAGTCTTCGAGCATAAATTCCGCCAGGAATTCGCAAAGCTGATGTTCGAAAGAATGAGAGAAAGAAGAGGACAGAAGTAATAAATATAAGAATTTGGATTTGTAGAAAAGAAGAGCAGGTGAGAATCTGCTCTTTTTTTTGTTGCAATGTGTATTAAAATAGTCATAACATACTTATCTGTGATATTAAAGTCATCTTAATCAGAACTTAAAAAATTATTTGATTTTCTCTTCTTTTATTCATTTCATCATTCGAATTTTCCCAAGTTATTTGTCGTAAGAGAAATATATACAATTACACAATTTGATTTACCTCCAAAATCACTAAAAAATTCTTTTGTGACAATTTGTTACATTTTGTGATGACAATTTTTTTTCCCTTTTTGTCACTATCAAATTTGGAATGGCTTTATTGATAAGGCTTTAACGTTTGTTATGCTACCACAAATTCTATCCAATATCGTCACAATTTTGATTTTTGAATTAATTTAGAGTTTAGTTGTTTAATTGCTTATTTGAAAGATAGTTGCGTGTCTGTCATTCAGAGCGAAGCGAAGAATCCAGTTCTTTTTCCCCATTTATTCAAAGGGCTTAGGTGGATTTTCTTCTCTTCTTCATGCCTAATGACTTTCTTTTCTGAATCAGGATTCTCAGGATTAAAAAATGAACAGGATTTTTTTGACTCTCTTTTCTTCCTAATGACTATAGACCATTGACCAATGACTAAATTTATTTCGGGCATAGCTCTGCGCAGCGTACTTTGCACTAAATACACCCAAAACACCGGGTTCTACGAAATTTAAGAATTGAAAATTAAGAATTGAAAATGATTTAAGAGGTTATAATATAAGGAGTTATCTTTTCCCACTTTGGAAAAGGGGGTTAGGTGGATTTTCTTCTTTTCCTTCCGACTAACGACTAACGACTTTCGACTTACGACTAACGACTAACGACTTTCGACTGCAAGCAAAATACTCTAATTGTATTTTCATTTAGGTTTCCAAAGAACACAACACAAAGATAGATTGCAGAAATTATATATTATAAAAATGATTTTAAAACGGTTTCGAAACGATTTTTATAGGAGATAAAAAAAATTTTGTAAGGGGGGGGTTAGGGTTTTGGGACTGGGGTTTGGGGTTATTAACAGGTCGTCTTTAATGGACTTTTAGAACTCCTTTAATTATCTCTTTCGGCAGGAATTTTACTTTCCGTCTTTCAAATTTCAATAAAGAGAAATTAGGAGGAATACCCGACCGGAGTCAAATTATAAAAATATAAATGAATCTAAAAACCTTATCTGCTTCCCAAACCTTAGTAGTAATGGGATTTATTTAAGAATTTACCTTATTAGATTATTAGAATGATAGGATTGAGAATGTAATAAGGTAAAGAATAACTGGGATAATAATGCTACTAAGGTTGTTTTGATTGATAATGTTTGTAAAACGAAATTGTTATTTTCAATATCACATTTTCATTCTTTGATATTCATTTTTCCTCTCTCATCTTGAGTTCCTCCATTTGTCTAAATTTTAAAACGTTTTTCTTTGGTGACTGAGCCGTCAGGAGGAATTCCTGCCGAGAGATAAATTGTTTCATGTACTCACCCACTTTAAGAGTCTGGATTCTTCGCTACGCTCTGAATGACTAACTCGTGAGCTATTCTTTGCTCTTCAACTCTTCAATTATTAATTCAAGAACAAATCCCCCTGCCCTGCTTTGCTAAAGTGGGAAAAGAAGATTAGGAAATTGGATTTAGTCCGTAGTTACTAACTGGACGTGCCTATGGGACTGAATTTATCATCTTAATCATATTAATCACAGAAATCAAAGTGCAAGACATTCAGCTATTTTTTCAACTTTGTTTCAATGACAATTTCTACAGTTCGACAGTAAAAACGACCTTCTGGCAGGTCATTATTATAAAGATGCTTTTCTTCACCTATTGCAAAAATATCTGAATTTTTTACTCCCAATGCTTTTGATGTTTCTTCCGCCCTTCGTTCTGAGAGTTTCATGTTGAAGTCGTCGTTGCCGATTCTGTCTGAGTAACCTGTTATTATTAGTTTAGAATCCGGATTGATACTGTCTTTTATCATTTTTATTATTTTGAGATTTCC
>Ga0172370_10004087_pt1 | contig 19784 bp, 14 predicted proteins | sample LakKiv5m_FD_114538 | JGI IMG/M metagenome (GOLD analysis project Ga0172370, IMG submission 114538) | Freshwater microbial communities from Kabuno Bay, South-Kivu, Congo - kab_022012_11.5m | ecosystem: Environmental > Aquatic > Freshwater > Lake | place: Democratic Republic of the Congo...
AGCCGCACATAGCTCGCCGCCAGCCGTTGCCGGCAGGTCGCCACTAGCCGCTCTCGCCGCCGTTCGTGCGTTCGCCACAGCTCTTCGTCCGAAATGCGGTCGATCGAAGCCCACACGGCAGGATCGCCCGGATCGAAGTAGAACTTCGGTCCGAGGAAACGGTCGAGGAGGTCGAGCATGTCGTGGCTGATCCAGGTGCGCGGGTACACGCCGTTCGTGACGTGGCCTATCGGAATTTCTTTGAGTTCAAGCTCGGGCCAGAGCGCCTTCCACATTTTCCGCGACACATCGCCATGGAGTTTTGACACGCCATTCGACTTGGCCGACATGTGGAGCGCGAACACCGTCATGCAGAAGCTCTCCTGGCCATCGAAGGGGTTCTCCCTTCCGAGACCGAGAAATTCGTTCCAATCCAGGCCGAGCCCCGCCACGAAGGGGCGGAAGTACCTGTCCATGAGGTCGATGCCGAAGCGCTCGTTGCCGGCGGGCACCGGTGTGTGCGTGGTGAAGATATTCGTCGGAATCAGCGCTTGGATCGCGGCGTGCACGTCGAGGTGGTACTCTTCCATGAGCACGCGGAGGCGCTCCAGGGCGAGGAAGGCCGAGTGCCCCTCGTTCATGTGCGTCGCAGCCACCTTGATACCGAGGGCCTTGAGCGCCCGTATTCCGCCGATGCCAAGCAGGATCTCCTGTTTGATGCGCATCTCTTTGTCGCCGCCGTAGAGGGTGGCGGTGATCGTGCGGTCTTCGGGCTTGTTCTCGGGGATGTTCGTGTCGAGCAGATAGAGCTGGGCCCGGCCGATGTCGACGCGCCAGATCCCCGCGCTCACCTTTCTGCCAGCCATGTCGACATCGATGAGGACAGACGCGCCATGCTCGTCGACGCAGCGCTCGACGGGCATGTTGTACCAGTCGTTCTCGGGGTAGGTCTCCTGCTGGTAGCCATCCGCGTTGAGGTACTGCTTGAAGTAGCCCTGGCGATAGAGAAGCCCCACGCCGACGAGCGGCAAGCCGAGGTCGCTCACGGTCTTCATATGGTCGCCGGAAAGGACGCCGAGGCCGCCTGAATATGTTGGCAGCGACACATCGAGCCCATATTCCATCGAAAAGTAGGCGATCACCCGATCGTGCGGGCCACGGTACCAGGGCTTGTTCTTCAAATAGCGCTGAAAACGGGCGTAAACCTCGTCGAGATCGGAGAGAAACGAAGGATCGGAGCTGAGCTGGTCGATCGTCTCCTGGCTCAGCATGCCCAGCATTTTAACCGGGTTCTGCCCCGATGCCGCCCAAAGGTCTCCATCGATTCTGATAAAGAGCGATACTGCATCGAAATTCCACGAGAGCCAGAGGTTTCTGGCGAGGGTGTCGAGTCTGGCAAGCCGTCCTTTCAGGCTCGCTTTTATGGTGTGCGATACAATTTTCATTTCAAGCTACCTCACTGACATTTATATGCGCTCGTCAGCCGGGCGGTCTCAAGAATCCGTACCGGACTCTTTGTCGCTGGAGAACAGCTTGTCGATGAATCGCTTCACGATACCACCATTCTCGGGCGCGCCGCCATCCCGAGTCGGCTCTGGACGCTCGGGCGGAAGCGATGGCGCGGGTTGGGGTTCGACAGGCTTTGCGGCCTGGGGCTCCTGCGGAGCACCGCGTTGTGCCGACTGCGCGGGGTTCTTGCCCTTCCCCCGCTCTCCCTGTTTTTCAGCCTGTCCAGAGGCAGGTGTCTTTAGAATGTCTTTGTATTTATTGCGGAAAAAGGCGAGACGCTCTTCGGTGTTCATCGAGTAGAGGGAGGCGTCGCCTCTCTCTCCGGAATTCTGACGCTCCGGGCGCCGCGATTCGTCGCGCCGCCGCCTGTACTGATCGTCACGCGGGCGAGAATTTCGAGAATTGGCATCCTGACGCGGTCGTCTTGAGTCCGAGTTGGGTTCGGTCCGCTGATCTCGCGGTCCCCTGCGGTCGCCGCGACCGTGCCGCTCTCTCTGTTCGCCTGCTTCCTGACGCGAGTCGGCGCGCGAATCGCGGCCTTCGTAGGCGTCGCGCTGCGGTCTGCTGTCGCGGCTCTCATAGCCATCGCGTCGATCTCGCCGATCGCGGTCGGAACCCCGCCGCGCTTCGCCTCCTCCGCGCGGACCGCTGGTCCACCCCTCGTCGTCGCGCCGTGGCCTTTCAAGCTCGAGACGCACGCCTTCGCTCGCATCGGGACAGGCGAGCATCTCAGCGCTCGGATCCAGGAGTTCGAACTTGGTGCCGAACCGCGAGGTGATGGCGGAGAGTCCCACCTCGTAGCGCTCGCAGGCGAGCCCGATCATCGCGGCTGACTTGGCGCGCATCACGCGAACGCGTTCCAGGTAGACATCCGCGTCGAGCGGAATGTCGAAGTGTATGCCGAGGAGCGCGAGTTCGTTCGGAACCGCCTCTAGGTTGTCATTCGAAATGCAGAGTACGAGCGGGCTTGCGCTTTCGGCCGCATCGGCGGTCGCGCTCGAAGCGGCGCCCGCGTTCCCGACTTCGCCTTTCGAGCTCCCATCTTGAAGCGAGGCGAATCGCGAAAAAATCGCGCTGTTGATCTGTTTTGGCGCCGCAGATGAAATGTGCTCCGCGGAGATGCCATTGAGCTTGAGCCGTGCCTCCACCTCGCGTGAAGTCTGGCGAAGGTTGCAGAACACCGCCACAGCAGCCTTACCGTTTCGGGCCTGCTCCTGAATGAGCCAGAGCAGGACGCGAAATTTCTGATCTGAGGCAACCCGGTACGCCGAAGTCGAGATCGCGTTGAGTGCAGCCTGCGCCTTCTTGAGCACAACGGTCTTTGGGTTGTTCGCGAAGTCGATCGCGAGGTTCTTCGTGCGAATTCCCACGTGCGAGGCGAAGAGCAGGGTCCGGCGCTCCCACGGCGGCAAGAGACAGCTCCAGATCTTTCGCTGCACCTCTGTGGGTTGTTCGCTCAGCTTGTCCGCTCCCTCGATCGCGATAAACGTGAATTCCCTCGACCTGAGGCGCTCATCCTGAGCTGCCTCGAGAAAAGCCTCTGAGGGCATCGCCACGATTCGTGCGGTACGGAGCTCGGCTTCAAGACCGCCCAGGTCCGAGGAAGACTCGAGAAAGGCGCAGTCCATGCCCTCATCCGCGCACAGCTTCTTCAACGCGTCCAGCACTTCACGGTGTCCCGCGAGAATCAAGGCACGGGCAGGCAGGCTCGCCGGGCCCTGGCCCTCAACCGGCGCGGGGGCCTCCCGCAGAAATTTCTCAGTCAGCGCGGCGATGAGAGGCGCCCTGTACTCGGCACTCTCGTCGCTCACCAGAATATCCTTGCCTTCATTAAAAAACGCGTCGCCAACCAGGCTCGCGAAAGAAACAAGAATTTGATCCTCCGCGTAACCCGTACGCTTCAAGAATCCGTCCATGATCAATCCTTCCCTATCGTGTGAAATATCCAATGTGCCCTCAGGCATCTTTTCGTCCTTCAAATGAGGGACTCATCATAATAGATAATCGGCATATGTGGAATAGAAGGAAAACTATAGCCAAAATATCGATAATGTTGTATCATAATGCACTGTTTCAGAATCTTGAAATTACGGGGTCACACAAAATGGCAACAAAGAAAATTCTCATTCTCGGCGGCGGCTATGGAGGAGTCTGGGCTGGGAAGATTCTCGAGAAGCATTTCCGGAAACGGGATGATATCGAGATTACGCTTGTAGACAAGCGTCCTTTCCACACTCTGATGACTGAGTTGCACGAAGTCGCGGGCTGGCGGACCGAGCCGGAATCCGTGCAGGTGCTCTTCAAGAAAATTTTCGGCGCAAAGAAGATCAATATCGCGCTTGATACCATCGAGAAAGTCGACTTCGAGGGGAAGAAGGCTACTGGTACCGCGCGAACCTACGATTTTGACTACATTGTGCTCGGCCTCGGCGCTGAGCCTGAATTCTTCGGCATACCCGGCGTCGCGGAGAATTCCTTCACGCTGTGGTCCTTTGAGGACGCGATGAAGGTGCGCCGCCACGTCGAAGAGAAGTTCTACGAAGCTTCCCTTGAGACGGACGTCGAGAAGCGCAAGAAACTGCTGACCTTCGTGGTCGCGGGTGCGGGCTTCACCGGCATCGAAATGATCGGAGAGCTCCTCGACTACCGCGATGTGATGTGCCGCAAGTACTTCCTCGATCCGCAGGAAGTCCGCATCCTCAACATCGAGGCCCTCCCCTCGATCCTCCCGATCCTCGAAGAGCCGCTTCGCGCCAAGGCTGAAGCCTATCTGCAGAAACGCCGCTGCGACGTCATGCTCAATTCGGCCATCATCGGCGCCGAGCCCGGCAAAGTGCTCCTCAAGAGCGGCGACATTGTCGAGACCGATACCTTCATCTGGACCTGCGGCGTCAAGGGCTCCAGCTTCGCCGGACAGCTCGGCCTGCCCATGGGCAAGCGCAACCGCCTCGATGTCGACATGGAGCTCAAGTCGACGAAGTACCCGAATGTCTACGTGGTCGGCGACATCTCCGGCCTCATCTTCGATGGCAAACCCCTCGCGCAGATCGTCGAGACCGCGCACTTCACCGCGGAAGCCGTCGCGCACAACATCATTTCCGACATCGACGGCGGCGAGCGCCACCAGTTCAAGCCGAACTACCACGGCTTCATGATCTCGATCGGTAGCCACTTCGGCGTGTCGAACGCGGGCGGCATGAAGACCTCAGGGTTCTTCGCGCTGGTGGTGAAGCACCTCATCAACGTGTACTACCTGCTGAACATCGCGGGCATCAACCAGATTTGGGAGTACCTCAGGCACGAATTCCTCGACATGAAGGGCGGCCGCTCCATTATCGGCGACTTCGCGTCGTACAAGGTCCGCCCCTACTGGCCGCTCCTCCTCAGGATGTGGCTCGGACTCATGTGGGTCTTCGAGGGCATCAACAAAATCGGCGAAGGCTGGCTCAACTTCGGATCTGGCTCACAGTCCGGCTGGATGTTCTCGCCGGGCGTCGTGCAGGCGGGCGTAAAGGTCGCCGAGGCAACGAGCGGCGCGAGCGCGTGGGAAGGCGCGGGCGAAGCGGCAGCTACCGCGGCCCAGACTGCGGCTCCAGCGGTTGCGGCGACGAGCGCGGCGAGCGCGGTTGCGTCCACCGCAACCACCGGCGGCACCGACGCGGCAACCCAGACCTTCAAGGCTGTCTGGGACCTCACGAAACCGATCTTCGATCCGAACTCCGGCATCGTGACTTGGTTCCGCCACACCTTCATGGACGGCATCTTCGCGCATCTGCCCTTCACACTCTTCCAGACGATGATCGTCGTCATGGAGATGGCAATCGGCCTCGCGCTCTTCGGCGGCTGCTTCACGTGGCTCGCCGCGGCGGCAAGCATCGTGATGTGCGTCGTGTTCACCATGTCGGGCATGTTCGCCTGGAATCAGCTCTGGTTCGCGTTTGCGGCGATTTTGATGCTCGGTGGCCTCGGCCGGTCCTTCGGTATCGACTTCTGGCTCGTTCCGGCCATCAAGCGCTGGTGGAACGGCACCAAGTTCGCCCGCAAGTGGCACTTCTACGCGGAAGACCCGACGAAATGACGGCAACCGCGCCATTCATCGCATAAACGTAGCGCAATCGCGGTGGAAGCGGCTCATGAAGCCGCTCCGCCGCTTTTTTATGGAAGCATCATGACACAGTATTGGAAGGACTTCCCCGATATCGCCGATTTTCTGGGGAATGTCGAAAGCCTCATCCTGAATTTGCTCGATCAAAACGCTTTCCCGCTCAAGAAGGAGCTCGGCGACCTCGTCGAATCAGGCGGGAAAATGCTGCGGCCCGCGCTCGTCTATGTCGGGGCTGAATTTGGCCTCAGCCGCACGCGGAAACGCTGGACCAAGAAACAACGCGAAAAAATAGTGAATATCGCGGCGGCGATCGAGCTCTTGCACACCGCCACCCTCATCCACGACGACATCCTCGACAGAGCCTCGAGCAGGAGGGGAATCCCGACCCTCCACACCCGGCTCGGGTCAACCAACGCGATTCTCGCGGGCGACTGGCTTTTTTCACGAACCTACAGGATCATCGCGCAGTATGTGCACCCGAGCAGTGCGGTGCTCCTCTCTGATTTTGTCAGCGCGATCTGCAAAGCCGAAATCAATCAGGACCTCACCAAGTTCCGCTTCACCTCAAGCCGTCGCAGATACCTTCAGACCATCGCGGGCAAAACCGCGGCCCTCTTTTCGCTCGCGCTCCACATCGGCGCCTCCGAGAGCGGCTGTTCGGCGCTGCACACGCAGGCGCTCAGACGCACCGGCTACAATCTGGGTATGGCCTTCCAAATCATCGACGACATCCTCGACTATGAGTCCAGCGTAAAGGAACTCAAGAAACCGGTGGGCAACGACCTCCGCGAGGGGCTCTGCACGCTCCCACTCATCTACGCCCTCCAGGAAGATTGTGAGCATATCAAGCCCTTGGTCGCTGAAATCCGCACGGCGCCTGATTCGGTCGAGCAGATTCTTTCCTTGGTAATGAACACGAAAGCCATCGATCGAGCTCGCGCGGACGCCGCCCACTACACCCGGCTCGCTCATGTGGAGATTGAACGCCTTCCGAACGGCGCGCCGAAGAACGACCTCGAGCGCATCGTCAACTCGCTGCTCGTGCGGAAATACTAAAAAAAGGGCGCGGCCTTCCAACAGGTCGCGCCCTCTCGCCATATGAGTGTGACCAGCCGAGGCCACGCCCGATTTTTATACGTTCCCCTCAGCTCACCCGCACCATGATCTTCCCGTAGTGATCTTTCGTCTCGAGGAAGCGGTGCGCTTCGGCGATCGAGTCGAGACTGAAGCTCTCGGGATAGATGATCGGCCGCACGAGCCCATCGTCGACGAGGCGCGCGATCGCCGCCAGATCCTGCCCCACAAGTTCGCGGCCCTTCCCCGTAAGTACCGGCAGCAGGCTGAACACCACGTGGAGATTGAGCCCCTTGGAGTGCATGAGACTGAGATCGACCGTTGCCCTGGCCGCGATGGTGACAATATCGCCGCCGGCACGCGCCGCCTCGAAGGATTTCGGAAGGTTCGCGCCACCCGCCGAATCAAACACGACATCGAAACCCACCCCGCCGGTGATCCGCGAAATGTACTGCTTCACCTCTTCCTGATCGTAACGGATAGTCCAGTCCGCTCCCGAGGACGCCGCGATAGCTAGCTTTTCCTCCGTGGACGCGCTCGCGGCCACCTGGGCGCCGAAGGCCTTCGCCATCTGCACCGCGATGTGCCCGACACCGCCTGAGCCCCCTTGCACGAGCACAAGCTCGCCGGAGTGAACTTTGATTTTCCGCTGAAGCCCCTGATAGGCGGTAAGTGCGACCACGGGAAGGGTCGCGGCCTGATCGAGCGGAAGCGACCTGGGTGCGTGCGCGAGGAGTCGGGCGTCGCAGACCGCGTACTCGGCGAGGGCGCCGCCCTCTCCTCCAGTCCAACCCACAAAACCATAGACTTCATCGCCTTCTCTCACGTGGCGCACATCAGCGCCCACCCCGGCGATCGTTCCCGACAGGTCGCCGTGCAGGACGGCGGGGAATGGCGGCACAATCGCCACCGCGCCCGAGCGCACCTTGCAGTCTATTGGATTTACCGATGTTGCCTTGACCTTGACCAGAACCTGCTCCGGGCCGATCGCCGGAACCGGAAGTTCAGCCAGCTCAAACACTTCTGGTCCGCCGGTGCGGCGGATCACCATCGCCTTCATCGTAGAAGCCATACGCACCTCCAAAAGGTAATTCCTTTCGGCATCGGAAATTTTTCTCTACGGACATAGCTCCGTGAGGAACCAGGCTCAGAATGCCACCGAAAAACGACTGTAGAACCCTCGCGGCCGCTCATCGGTCTTCAGCACCTCATCGACGCGCGCCGCAGAGGGGCCAGACTGAAGCCATTTGTAGAAATGCTCCAGATCCTCAGGCTGACCTTCAGCCCATACCTCAACATCGCCCTCCTCAGTATTTCGCACCCAACCGGTGAGCCCGAGGCGCTCAGCACGCATCACCGCCGACATGCGAAACCCCACCCCCTGCACCTCACCCTTCACCACCGCGTGAAAAGCCTGCATTCTGTGCTCCACCTTCGCGACTCATTACTTCAAAGAATAATAATAAAACGCGCCTGAGGGGAATTCCACGAAAACGACGTTGAAAGGCACCTCGGTGATTCAGGTATCGGTCGCACTTGCAGTATAGGCCGCCTTTCGTGCGCTGTTCGCGCTTCGCGTTCAATTTTTTAATATATATTAAAGTATATAGATAATTTAATATTGACAAACTCAAAGAAAGGGAAGAGAATGTTAATGGCTTATGCCAATTATACAATCAATACGAGAGGTACAATGATGGAAAGGACCGATGTGGTAGTTATCGGAGGAAGCGCGACAGGTCTCGTTGCGGCAAGTACAGCGAAGTCAAATTATCCGGACAAATCCGTGACGCTGATAAGAAAAGAAGAAAAGGTCATGATACCGTGCGGGATACCCTACATTTTCAACACAGTGGAAACGAGCAACAACAATATCCTTCCGGACGAAGGGCTTATCAAGCTCGGGGTCAAGATCGTCATCGACGAGGTTCTGGAGATCGATGCGAAAGCGAAGAAATGCACAACCAAGCGTGGCATCGAGATAGGCTATGACAAGTTGATCCTCGGAACGGGTTCCATCCCTTCTGTACCCAAGTGGCTTAAAGGCGCACAGCTGGAGAATGTCTTCACCATTCCAAAGAACAAGGATTATCTCGACACGCTCCAGAGCACACTTCAAGGCATGAAGAAAATCATAGTCGTTGGCGCGGGGTTTATCGGCGTTGAGGTTTCTGATGAGCTTAACAAGGCAGGGAAACTCGTCACACTTGTGGAAATTCTCCCCCACGCGCTCGGCGCGACATTCGACGATGAATTTGCGACCATGGCTGAGCAACTCCTCGCTCAGCGCGGCATCACACTCAAAACGAGCATTGGGATCGAAGAGATTCAGGGCGCGACCAGAGTAGAGCGCGTCAGGTTGAGCAATGGAGAGACGCTGGAGGCGGACGCGGTAATTCTGTCACTGGGCTATGTGCCTAACACGGAACTTGCAAAGAAAATGGGCCTCGAGCTGAACGCTTGCGGATTTATAAAAGCAGATCAGTATCGACGAACGAGCTTAGCCGACGTCTTCGCGGCTGGCGACTGCGCGGAGAAGATCGATTTTTCAACAGGCAAACTGAGCAGAATCATGCTCGCGTCCACCGCGTGCAGCGAGGCAAGAACAGCAAGCCTCAATCTGTATGAATTGAACACCTTCGCCACATTCAGAGGAACTATAGGCATCTATTCCACATGCATCGGTGAAACCGCGTTCGGTGTTGCCGGTCTGATTGAAAAAATCGCGGCCAAAGAAGGATTCCGCATTGTCACTGGCTCCTTTACCGGCGTCGACAGGCATCCCGGCAAGATCGCCGACGCGCATAAGGAAACAGTAAAACTCATTGTTTCAAAGCAATCGGGCATACTGCTCGGCGGCGAAGTGATGGGTGGCAAAGGAGCGGGAGAACTTATCAACGCGATTGGTATCGCCGTGCAAAACCACATGACGATTAACGATCTCTTGATGATGCAGATCGGTACACAGCCGCTTCTCACCGCGTCTCCCGCCGCATTCCCTCTCATCAAGGCAGCGGAAACCGCCGCAAAGGCGCTGAAATAGCCGCACAACATCGAATTCGAGTTTGCGCCAGGGGGCGCTCGCAAGTCGGCATACCTCCTATAAACGTGCGTCAAATCAATACACGCGCCCCCTATTTCTCCATACATGTTTTTTCTCAGCCCAACCTCAGTGCTGAAAATTTCTTATTGAATAAATCATATAATCTTGAGAGAGCATAGAATATCTAAGTATTTTTATATATTATATAATTAACAGATTATTCGGAGTATGCTCATGCCAGAACATAAGACTTTCGCGCTGAAGGGGATGACCTGTGCGGCCTGCGTCGCGGCAAATGAGCGCGCGGTCGGCAAGATCAAGGGCATCGCCAAAGTATCGGTGAACCTCGCGACCGAAAGGATGGACGTCGACTTCGATCCATCCGAAACCAGCGTCGATCAAATCGAAACCGCCGTAAAAAAGGCCGGCTACGAGGCTGAGCTTCTTGAGAAACCCGCGAGCGCGCCGCTTCCCACCTACGAGGCGTACGGCTGGAAGCGCTTTACGGTGTCGGCCGTTTTTACCGGCATACTCCTCTACATCGCGATGGGCACCATGGTGGGCGCGCCCATACCCGGTTTCATGGACCACCGCGCGCATCCGCTGACCTTCGCCCTCATTCAGCTTCTGCTCCTCATTCCCATCCTTGTCGCGGGCAAGTCGTTCTATGTCCACGGCTTCAAGTCACTCTTCAACCTGTCTCCCAACATGGACAGCCTCATCGCGATCGGCACGAGCTCCGCGATTCTCTACAGTCTCTACTCAATCTCGAGAATCATCGGCGGCACCCCTGAAGCGAGCATGCAGCTCTACTTCGAGACCGCAGGCACCATCGTCACCCTCATCATGCTCGGCAAGAACCTCGAGTCGAGGTCGAAGCGACGCACTTCCGAGGCCGTGCGCAAGCTCATGAAGCTGCGCCCCACCACCGCGACTATCCTCGAGGGCGATGTCGAGCGCAAGGTGCCCATCGACGCGGTCAAACCGCGAGACAGGCTTCTCGTGCGCGCGGGCGAGCGCATTCCCGTAGATGGCAGGGTTCAGAGCGGCATCTCGAGTGTCGACGAGTCGATGCTCACCGGTGAGAGCATTCCGGTCGAAAAGTCGGGCGACGCCGCGCTCTACAGCGGCACGATGAACCTCAACGGCTCGCTTGTGATGGTCGCGGAGAAGGTCGGCGAAGAGACCACGCTCGCCAAGATCATCCACCTCGTGGAAGAAGCGCAGAGCACGAAGGCGCCCATCGCCCGCCTCGCGGATCAGGTTTCGGCGATCTTTGTTCCTACAGTCATGGGCATCGCGCTCGTGACCGCATTCGCGTGGATCATCGCGGGGCACGCGATTACCTTCGCGCTGACCGTATTCGTATCGGTGCTGACCATTGCCTGCCCCTGCGCCCTCGGCCTCGCCACTCCCACCGCGGTCATGGTGGGCACCGGCAAGGCGGCGGAGCTCGGTGTCCTCATCAAGTCAGGCGAAGCCCTGGAAACCGTGCACAAGGTGAACACCGTGCTCTTCGACAAAACCGGCACCATCACGAAGGGCAAGCCCGAACTCACGGATGTGACTGCCCTCCCCGGCCACTCTTCCGACGAGGTGCTCAGTTTCGCGGCGATGGCGGAAGTCATGTCCGGCCACCCGCTGGCCGACGCGGTCGTGGCGGGCGCGCGGGCGCGCGGCATTAGCCTCTCCCTCCCCGACAGCGTCAAAACCATCCCCGGCAAGGGCATCATCGCCGACAACCCCTCGGTGGCGGTCGGCAACGCCGCGCTCGCCGAATCCTTCGGCGCTCCGATCCAGGAGCGCGCGCCCGCCCTCCTCGAGGAGGCACGGCGACTTGCGGGCCAGGGCAAGACCCCCATGTACGTCTTCCACGACAGAGAACCGATCGGCCTCCTCGCGGTAGCGGACCAAGCCCGCCCCGAGTCGAGAGCCGAAGTCGCCGCCCTCAAGAAACTCGGCATCGAAGTCGCGATGGTGACTGGCGACAGCCGCACTACGGCGGACGCCATCGCCGCGCAAGTCGGCATCACCGAGGTGTACGCCGAAGTGCTGCCCTCGGAGAAAGCCTCGATCGTGAAGCGCATCCAGGCATCGGGCAAAAAAATCGCGATGGTCGGCGACGGCATCAACGACGCGCCCGCCCTCGCGCAGGCCGACGTGGGCATCGCGGTGGCCGCCGGCACCGACATCGCCATGGAGAGCGCCGACATCGTTCTCATGCACAACAAGATTTGCGACGTCTCCACGGCAATCCACCTCTCCCGCCAGGTTATCAAGAACATCAGGCAGAACCTGTTCTGGGCCTTCGGTTACAATGTGCTCGGCATTCCGATCGCCGCGGGCATACTCTACATTTTCGGCGGCCCCCTCCTGTCGCCGATGTTCGCGGCGGCTGCTATGTCGCTCAGCTCGGTCTCCGTGGTTACGAACGCCCTGAGATTGAAGGGGTATCGCAAGCCCGAAGGGAGCTGCGCGTGAGCCGCTTTTGCCGCGTCTTCGAAAAAGGCATATAATATGAATAAGGATGTATCTATTCGCATCCGCGAACTGCGCAAACGAGCGAATTCAGAGAAATTTTATATAAGGAGAACACAACCATGAAAAAGCTTTTAAAGATCGATGGAATGAGTTGCGGCCACTGTGTCATGCACGTTCAGTCGGCTCTCGAGGATGTGCCCGGCGTAAAATCCGCCAAGGTCGACCTCCTCGAGCGACAAGCTCTTGTCGACGGCGATAGCCTCGACGACCAGGCCCTTCGCGCCGCGGTCTCCGATGCCGGATATCGCGTGGTGCAGATCATCCCGTAACAATAAAGAGGCTGCCGAATCTCATCGGCAGCCTCTTTCAATCTTCACCTCAGCGCAACAGACTACAGCCGCGCGCCCTCCTGATCACATCCCATCTCTATCAATGCGGCACATCCTTGAGCCGGATCAGTTCAGGGGATGAGTTCTCACCTTCGACGCCCTTAAGCTCCTCAAGAAGCTCCTTGCTCCGCCGCGAGAGCCGCGCGGGCACCTTTACGAACACTTTTATATAGAGATCGCCGCGACGGTTTCCCGAAGTCGGCACGCCCTCTTCGCGAACGCGCAGCAGCTTGCCGTTTTGGGTCCCCGAAGGTATCTGCACCGAAATCTTGTGCTCATCCAGGGTGGTGATCACCACCTCTCCGCCGAGCGCCGCAGTCACAAAATCGACGTAGACCGCGCAGTACAGATCGTCGTCCTGCCGCTCGAACACCTCGTGCGGGCGAACGTGAATAAAGACGTGGAGATCGCCGGGCGCGCCGCCGTTCGAGCCGGCATTTCCCTGCCCCGGCACCGTAACGCGCTTTCCGTCTTCCACCCCGGCGGGAATGGTGACACGAATCTTCTGTTTCTTCTTGGTGAGGCCGCTGCCTCCGCACTCCGAACATGGATTCTCGATCACCGTGCCTTCGCCGTGGCAGACGGGGCAGGGCTGTGATATCGCGAAGAATCCAGAGCTCCGGCGCACCTGCCCCGTGCCTTTGCACATCGAGCACACCTTGCGGCCCTGGCTGTCGCGCGAACCGGAACCGCCACAGGTCTTGCACGTATCGTCGTGGCTGTAGGAAATCTCGATTGTCGTTCCGAATATCGCTTTCTCAAAGGGAAGTTCTATGTCATAGCGCAGGTTGGCGCCACGATTGACGCGCGCGCCGCCGCGCTGCTGATTCGAGTCGCCGAAAATTGAGCCAAAAATCGATGAGAAGTCCCCGAACCCGCTGAACAGGTCTTCGAAATCGTGGAACACGTTCGAGTAATCCTGCTGGGAACCGCCACCCATGCCCTCAACGCCCGCGAACCCAAACTGATCGTAGGCCGGGCGCTTTTGGTCGTCGCCGAGAATTTCGTAGGCCTCGGTGGCTTCCTTGAACTTCTCTTCAGATGCCTTGTCGCCCGGATTCTTGTCCGGGTGATATTGAATCGCGAGTCGTCGATACGCTTTTTTAATTTCGTCTTTCGTGGCGGTTTTGGGTACACCGAGCACTTCGTAATAATCACGTTTAGCCACTGCCGACCATCCTCTCAATGGGCGAAGAGGCGGCCGAACGATAGTTCAGCCGCCTCCGCTTCTTAAATTTGCTTATTTGTCGTCGTCGACGACTTTGTAGTCGACATCGTCGGCGTTCTGCGTTTTATCGCTCGAGTCGTCAGAGGCGCTCTGAGCGCCGCCGTTTCCGGCATCGCCGGAACCGCCCGCAGCCTGGCCGCCCTGGGACGCTGAAGCCTGCTTGTAGAGCTCCTCGGAGAGCTTGTAGGAAGCCTGCTTGAGCGCTTCGGTCTTCTGCTTGATGACTTCGGTGTCTTTGCCTTCCATCGCGGACTTGAGGTCTTTGACAGCGCTCTCGACAGCCGATTTCTCGGTTGCGCCGATCTTGTCGCCCACATCCTTGAGCGACTTCTCGGTGGTGTAGATGAGCGAGTCGGCCTCGTTGCGCGCGTCGATGCGCTCGCGTTCGCGCTTGTCTTCCTCGGCGTGGGCTTCGGCTTCCTTGACCATGCGGTCGATCTCGTTGTCGTTGAGCCCGCTCGACGCCTCGATGCGGATCTTCTGCTCCTTGCCGGTGCCGAGGTCCTTGGCGGAGACGTGCACGATTCCGTTCGCGTCGATGTCGAAGGTTACCTCGACCTGAGGAACTCCGCGCGGCGCGGGAGGAATGCCCACGAGGTCGAATCTGCCGAGGGTTCGGTTCTGCGTGGCCATCTCGCGCTCGCCCTGGAGCACGTGGATGGAGACCGCGGTCTGGCCGTCGGCTGCCGTCGAGAAAATCTGGCTCTTGCGGCAGGGAATCGTGGTGTTGCGCGGAATGAGCCGCGTAAAGACACCGCCGAGTGTTTCGATGCCGAGCGAGAGCGGCGTGACGTCGAGAAGGAGCACGTCCTTCACTTCGCCGCCGAGAATGCCGCCCTGGATGGCAGCGCCCACGGCGACCGCTTCGTCCGGGTTGACGCCCTTGGAGGGCTCTTTGCCAAAAATCTCTCGCACCATCTGCTGGACGCGCGGCGTGCGGGTCGAACCGCCGACGAGAATCACCTCGTCGATCTGCGCAGCGGTGAGGCCGGCGTCGGCGAGCGCCTTCATGCACGGCTCGCGGGTGCGCTCGATGAGGTCCATGCACATCTGCTCGAAGCGCGCCCTCGTGAGGGTCTTCTGGAGGTGTTTGGGCCCGGTGGCGTCCGCGGTGATGAAGGGCAGGTTGACCTCAGTCTGCTGCATGTTGGAGAGCTCGATCTTCGCCTTTTCGGCCGCCTCACGGAGGCGTTGCAGGGCCATGCGGTCCTGCGCGAGATCGATGCCCGTGTCGTTCTTGAACTCGTCGACGAGCCACTGCATGACGCGCCTGTCGAAGTCATCGCCGCCGAGGTGGGTGTCGCCATTCGTCGACTTGACCTCAAACACGCCTTCGCCGAGCTCGAGGATGGAGATATCGAAGGTGCCGCCGCCAAGGTCGTACACGGCGATGGTCTTCTCTTTCTTCTGATCTTTGTTGAAACCGTACGCGAGGCTCGCGGCGGTGGGCTCGTTGATGATGCGCTTCACTTCGAGGCCCGCGATGCGACCGGCGTCTTTGGTAGCCTGGCGCTGCGAATCATTGAAGTACGCAGGTACGGTGATGACTGCCTCGGTGACCGGTTCGCCGAGATAGTCCTCGGCGGTCTTCTTCATCTTCTGGAGGATAAAGGCGCTGATCTCCTGCGGGCTGTAGAGCTTGTCGCCAGCCTGAACGCGGACATCGTTGCCGTTGTCGGTGACCTTGTAGGGCACCATCTTCGTCTCATTGAGCACTTCGCCGTAGCGTCGGCCCATGAAGCGCTTGATCGAGAATATTGTGTTCTCCGCATTGGTGATCATCTGGTTCTTGGCAGGCTGACCGACGACCCTCTCACCCTTCGCGGTGAATCCGACGATCGACGGTGTGGTGCGCTGACCCTCAGAGTTGGCGATGACAAGGGGCTCGCCGCCTTCCATGACCGCGACGCAAGAGTTGGTTGTTCCCAAATCTATGCCGATAATCCTTCCCATATTCCATTCTCCTTATCTATTACCTTTCAAAATTAATAAAATTGATCGCACTAAAGCAAATCAGCCCTGCTGCGGCGGTTCGCCGTTCGAGGGCTCTGAACCAGGAGCATCCTGAGCTGCGGGCGCGGGCGCGCTTCCGGGCGACGGCATGGTGACTTTTACCTTCGCGGTGCGGATTATGCGCTCGTGCAGCTTGTAGCCGGGCATGAACTCCTGGGTGACTGTCGGCTCCGCGACATCGCCCTGGTCGGAGAACATCGCCTCATGCATGTGAGGATCGAAAACACTATTCTTCGACTCGTATTTCACGAGCCCGTACTTGTTGGAGAGGGTATCGTACAGCCTCTTCTGAATGAGCTGGATCCCCTCGGCCACCTTTTCGGCATCGGTCTTGTGCTGCGCGACCGCCTCGAGCGAACGATCGAAGTCGTCGAGCACGGGAATCAGGTCCGCGAGCAGCGTGGAAATCGCGTACTGCTGGAACTCTTCCTTCTCCTTGACGACGCGCTTGCGGAAATTCACCTGCTCGGCGAGCGTGCGGAGGTATTTATCGTTGAGCTCCGAGACCTGGGCCTTGAGGAGATCGATCTCCGCGCGCGCGGCAGCAAGCTGCGCTTCTGGCGTAGTGACCGCTCCAGCCTGGTTTTGCTGCTCACCCTCAGCACCTGGCTGCGCTTCAACTTCAGGCACGAGCGACGAGCCCGACTGGGTTTGCGTTTGATCTTGGGTCTGTTCCTGGGCTTGCTTCATCGCCTCCGATGATTCGCCCTGTTCATGCTTGTGCTTGGACATTCTTCACCTTGTCTGGAAAAAAGTAATTCTGTGGTTATGCTACATGAAAATACTAACGAAAAATGAAGATCGTCAATACAAACGCCCGGACATCGCGCACAATTTTTTTCACTCTCCGGCGCGAGGGGCGGGCGGCACCTCGTCTGCCTTGACTTTCGTGGAAAGTGTTTTACATTTAACCGTAGGAGAATGAGCATTGCAGACACAACAACGGCCCGTCCTCGCGCACCAGCAACAGCTAAAGCTCAGCCCTCGAATGCTGCAGGCTATCCGACTGCTCGCGCTCCCGCTTCAGGAACTCAGCGAACAGATCCACCAAGAACTCGAAGAAAACCCGGCCCTCGAACTGCTCTCCGACAGCGGCGAAGTGTCGCTCGACCTCATGGAGGCAAGCATCGATCCGTCGAAGGACAACGACGACTCGCTCCATGAAGCTGAATACTCGGACGATTCCTTCGGCTTCAACAGCGAGGAGAGTGATCACAACGCGATCATCGAGCAGACTATCGCCGTGGAGGAGTCGCTGCAGGAACACCTCATGAGCCAGCTCGGCCTTCTTCCGCTCAGCGAAACCGAGCGGCGGACCGCCGAGCGCGTGATCCAGAACCTCGACGAAAACGGCTTCCACCTCCTGCCCCCGCGCGAAGTGTGTCCCGAATGCGACGAGGCTACCCTCAGCCGCATTGTAGGCCTGCTCCAGCGGCTCGATCCACCCGGCACCTGCACTTCGGACTTCAAAGAGAGCCTCATCGCCCAGGCGATCATCTCGTCGAACACGCCGCCCAAGACCATCGAGCTTCTTTCGGACCACTTCGAAAACTTGCAGGCGCGCAATCGCGCGGCCATCAAGCGAGCGCTCGGCCTCGACGACCGGCAGCTCGACCGAATCATCGACTTTATCAAGACGCTCAACCCCTTCCCCGGGCGCTCGTTTTCCAGGGCGCGAACGCGCTACATCGTGCCCGACCTGGCGATGTGGCTCGAGGACGGCGAGATTCAGGTGCGGCTCAACGACGAAACCGTGCCGAAGCTGGGCATCAACCGGCTGTACAGCGAACTCGCGGCTCGAACCACCCGTGGCGAAGCGGAAAAATTCGCCCGAGAGAGAGTCGAGAGCGCCCGATTCTTCATCGACAGCATCTACAGGCGCAACGAGACGCTCCTCAAGACGGCGAACGCCATCGCCCAGGTCCAGAAAAAATTCTTCCTCGAAGGGCCCAAGGCGATTCGCCCCCTGGCGCTCAAGGAGATCGCCGAGAAGATCGAAGTGCACGAGGCCACGGTTTCCCGCGTGGTGAATGGCAAATACGTGCAAACCGACTGGGGAACCTTCGAACTGCGGCGATTTTTCACCAACGCCGTCAATCAGGAGAATGGGGAGACCACTTCGAAGGAGTCGGTAAAGGCGGAGGTCGCCCAGATCATTGGCGATCTCGAAAAGCGCGGCGAAAAAATCTCGGACCGCATCATCACTGAAATCCTCGCCCGAAAAGGCATCACCATTGCCCGACGGACGGTGGCGAAATATCGCGGAGAACTCGGGAAGTAGCCGACACCGCGAACATCGCGCATGGCGTAGCCATTGCGAACGTACACTCTGTGGAGGTCATTATGAATATCGACGTTCGTTCCGTGCACTTCGATCTTAGCGATCAGAGCAAACAGTACTTGAATATGAAAATCGGACGGATCGATTACGCAAAGGATATGATCGTCGATCTCCTCTTTGTGTTTACCAAGGATGCCGGACAGTTCCGTCTGGAGGTAACCGCCAATTTCCGATGGGGAAAGCAGGCGCACATCGTCGAGATCTCTCCCGACCTCAATCCGGGGATCGATGTGCTGATCGACAAGCTCGATCAGAAAGTTGTAAAAGAGAAAGAGAAGATACAGGAAAAGAAGTAATTTTCCACGAAGTACCACGGCGGCTCTTCTTGCACGCAACGGGCCACGCGGAGCCCTCGGGGCTCCATCCTTCGAGATTGGCCCTTCCAGACTGCCCTTGCAGCCAGCAGAGAGCCGCCATTTTTATTCGATTTACGCCCGCGTTCATATGCGCTAAGATGATGTCGTGAAAGATCAAGAACCTGTCAACTTTACAGTGCTCGATCTGCTCAGCCTCGATTTGAAGGAGCAGAACGACCTGAAGCTGCGCTGCGTTGCCGGCAGAGCCGGATTGAGCCGAGAAATAATCGTTCCAGACCTCAACCGCCCGGGACTCGCCCTGGCTGGATTCTACGATTCCTTCGCGGTGGAGCGGCTTCAGATATTCGGACGCGGCGAAAACGCCTACATCAACAAGATCGAGGCGGACGGCGCCGCGACCCAGATTTACGAGAAGCTCTTCTCCTACAAAATTCCCTGCTGCATCTTCACCAACAACCTCGAACCGACTGAACACTTCGTGAAAGCGGCGGACGCGGCGAGCTGCCCGCTCATCATCACCGAATTGAGCTCTGTAGAATTTTCGATCCGCGTGATCCGGATACTCCACGACATCTTCGCGCCGAAAATCGTGATGCACGGCGTGCTCGTCGAGGTGTTTGGCATCGGCATACTGCTGATCGGCGAATCAGGGGTCGGCAAAAGCGAGACCGCCCTCGCCCTCATCGAGCGCGGACACAGGCTCGTCGCGGACGACGTGGTCGAGATACGCTGCCTCAACGGATCGCTCCTCATGGGCCAGGGGACGAACAAGGTCATCGGCCACCACATGGAGATCCGCGGTCTTGGCATCATCAACGTGACCCACCTCTTCGGCGTCGGCGCGATCCGCGACAAGAAGCAAATACAACTCGTCATCCAACTCGAAGACTGGGACCCGAACAAAGTGTACGACCGCATCGGCATGGACGAAATGACCATGGAAATCCTGAGCGTACCGGTGGCGAAACTCGAGATTCCCGTTAAACCGGGACGCAATATTCCCATCATTATCGAGACCGCCGCCATGAACGAACGGCTTAAAAAGATGGGTTACCACAGCGCGAGGGAGTTCAATCAAAACATTCTCCGCTGGCTCGAGAGCGAGAGCGCGCGCACGATGTACTTCACGCGCGACGATTACTGAGCAGATCCCGACTTATTGAACGCCGAGGAATTTCCAGAGTAGTATGCGTAGCATAAGTAAAGCCTAAATCCTTTTGGGAGCCCCTATGGTAGAGCTTGAGACAACAATAAAGAACCGCGCCGGCATCCACGCGCGCCCCTCCGCGCTCATCGCGCAGACCT
>Ga0172370_10004089_pt1 | contig 19776 bp, 33 predicted proteins | sample LakKiv5m_FD_114538 | JGI IMG/M metagenome (GOLD analysis project Ga0172370, IMG submission 114538) | Freshwater microbial communities from Kabuno Bay, South-Kivu, Congo - kab_022012_11.5m | ecosystem: Environmental > Aquatic > Freshwater > Lake | place: Democratic Republic of the Congo...
GCACCACTCAGATTGGCATATCGCAGGTCTGCATCAGTCAGCTTGGCATTTTGCAGGTCTAAACCATGCAGGTCGGAATCTCGTAGGTCAGCATATTGCAAGTCAGCATTTTGCAGGTTTGCACCTTGCAGGTATGCATTTCGCAGGTTAGCACCTCGCAGATTAGCATTATACAGATTAGCATTATACAGATTAGCATTATACAGATTAGCGTCTTGCAGGTCTGCATCTTGCAGATTGGCATGTCGCAGATCAGCGTCTTGCAGATTTGCATTTCTCAAGGAATCCGCCTCAACGGTGAGGATGATTCCGTTAGAATTTTTGTGGCGGATTTCGATGGGCACGTTGGTTCTCCGGTCGGAAGGATTATAGCACGATTTGCGTTGCGAGTCAAGTGGAGACCATGGCTAAAATTCGGTTGGAAAGCAGATTTGGTGTAATCTAATATAATCCTCGATGGTCTGTTCAGATTCCAAAAAGTAGTTTGCCCAGAATCCAATGAGAATATTAGAAACAGAAATCTTCTCCATTTCATTTTTTCGAATGAGACTGAAAGTGAGACGCATCTCCTTTTTCTCAAAAAATTGGATAATTGCTAATATATCGAAGTGTACGGAGGGTATGAAAAATTTTCCTCCGCGTTGCATTCTGCATTCGTTAACAAACGCCGAAGCCAGGATTGGTAAAGATGAAATGATATATTCAATGTTTTCCTGTTTCGCCATCGGTTCATATTTTACTTTAAGAGCATCGCTGATATGGTTCAAATATCTAAGGTTTTTAGGAAGAGGCTCGTAAGGACTAAAATCATATTGAAAAGGTTTTGTCATAGTTTAATAGTCTATAAAGCCTATAGGCAAAGGCACAGTATTTTCCTTAAGGAACTCTTCGACGGTTTGATTCTCGTCGAAAATTTTATTCACAGAAAAACAAGCGGCAAAAATGATTCTATGTTCGGTGGGAAATAATAAAATTCCATCCAAATTTGATAGCAGATCTACAGTTATTGAAATCACATCCGCCCTTTGAACCGCCTCAACTAGAATAAAATCTGTAGATAAGATTTTATCTGGGTATAATATCCAAGACAAAAAAGTATATCGAATCCCTAGATTTTCGGCAATCAGTTTATACTTTTTATCTATAGACGAAATAACTCTACTGATATTTTGCATATTCATTCTTCGACAAAAATACAAGGAAGGGATATTTGATTTCTTCTGATATATTGCTCAATGGTCTGATTGGGTTGGATTGGATGGACACAATTGAAGAAAACCAATAAATTGGGTGGAAAAGTTTTCAGGAATGGTTCCTGTTCAAAAGTAAAAAAGGAAGCTGTGAGAATATCTCCCAGATCTATATAGATAGAAATATAACTACAATCGGATTTTTCGGGTTCTCCAACAAATGTCCATATTTTTTTATACAGTGTTAAATAATCAGGGATGCGGCTATGTAGACCATAGGCCGATGCCATAGGATCATATCTCTTCTTTAAAAGTGGTATGAAGTCTTTGAGATATTGGAAAAGCATATTAAGCTTCCTCTAATTTGAAGGTATAAGTATAAGCAACAGCGTTTTGAGATATATAGTCCCTGATGGTTTGATTTGGCTCAAGTGGCACAGGGGCATGGAAAGATATCCAAAGTTTTGCTTCATCAGCAGGGACAAATATCAGACTAAACGGATCGAAAAATGATCTATTGAATTGCACTTCTATCTGCAAAGCTCTCTGTCCAATGTCTTCGAATATATGGAAGGAGATTTCTCCATCCATTTTATGATAGTATTCGGTAGAGATTAATATTGGTCTGAATTTAATCCCACATCGTTTAGCAATAGGTTTCAACTCAGATACAATAGCATTATATATTTCTGTTACTTCCATGTAGTTGATTGCCATAGATTTTCATCCTTCCTCTAAGAGTAGATGATAAATTGTAAGTTGATTTTCCCTAATGTAGTCCTCAATAGTTTGATCTGGTCTCATTCGTTCATCGACGACAAAACTAACCACAACCGACAAAGCCCTGGGTGGTTTGCCCCTATTCATTACAATGGTTCTAAAATATTTGCGTTCCCATTCTATTCCTAAATGGAGAACACTATTCTTTTCTGAAAGTTTTTGATCAAGGAAAACGAATGGCTCAGCATATATGAGTCCTTGTTCTTTTGCCCAGAATTCATATTTTTGTTTCAATGCTTCTAAAATTTTATTAATATGATCTGCCATTTTATTCCTCTAATTTGATAGGCCAGGAAAAGAAATTTTGCTCTATATAGTCTTCGATGGTTTGGTTTTTGTCTATAGGATTCTTAGCCCAGAAAGATATCCAAGATTTCATGTGCTTTTTGGACGATCTTTCCCAACTTTCTGAAAGTTGGAGATAAGGAGCAGCTTGAATAATTAACTGTTTACTGGCTGTGTTTTCAAAGATATGGGCAACATACGCTGGCTCACTAACGGCAGAAGTCATAGTTTGAGCCAGGACAAGTTTGAATCCGTTGACTTTCGCGATGGGCGCATATTTCGTTTTTAATGCTCTCAGTATTTTATTGAGATGGGTTGGTGGTGTATTCATTCTAGGTTTCCTTAAATTTGATAGGCCAGGAAATAGAGTTCCTTTCGATATAGTTTCTGATTGGCTCTGTCCCAATGGGGTCATTGGCCAAAAAACTAACAATAGGAACATTGGAGATGGGTGTTAAAACAACCTCTTGGGCTATAACAAATGGTTTGACATCCAATTCTCTTTCGATAAGACTGACAATAATAAAATCTGGTTTGATGAAAATAGAATCGACGGAGAAATTGCTATGAAGCGAAAGAGGAATAGAAGGCGATGAATATTTGAGATTGAGATTTTTTGCTCCAGATCCATAGAAGCTTTTCATTGCGTCAAGAATTTCTTGGATATATTGGAATTCAGGATGTAGCATTTCAAATTCCTGTCAATAGAATCGGCCAAGCTGTTTCATTATATATTCTTAGATGGTTCCTGTCAATCTTTCGAATTCTGTAGGGAATATTATAGAGTATTTTCTAATATAACTTTCGATAGTACCGATTAAAGGGGCAAAGACAAAGAACGAGACGAGGGGCAAAGGTCCTTCCATGGGAAAATCTGCCACATTCTTTGTAGACTCGACTCCCATAACTATTATCTCATAAGTAGAATTTATATTGGTGACATATATTATGAGATGATTGTTCGGCAAATATGTTGAAGAATCATAAAACACGCTTAAATCAGAATTATCTTCTTGATTTTCAATCAAGGATTTATATTTTTGGTTCAAAGCCTTTAAAATCTCGGGAATATTTTCGTACATTTTGATTCATATTTTATTTTAAAATTGAATTCACGATTCGTATCTAAAAAAGAAAGGTGGGCAGATGAGAGCTTGCATATTCGGATCATCAAGCATCAGTAAGGCTAATTCGGTTGGAAAAATTCCATGGTTGAGTTGAGAATAATATTCATAAGCATACGGCAATGACATATGGACAGCAGTTTGTGTTACTGGATGAATCGCCTTATCAACATTGGTAGCATAGAGCAAGGCATAATAAGGATTTTGGCTAGCTGCTTTTCGAGTATTCTTGCGCGGCATTTTATCGATTTGATAAGCATATCTATAAGCCCATTCCGGTGCCTTTAAACAAGCAAGCCGGGTATCATCGGTTGCGCAATGGTCGATATGTTTAGCATATTCAAAAGCAAATTTAGGAGAGCAGCAGGCTGCCGCCCTGGTCACAGGATGGGGTCCATTGTCAATTTTTTCGGCATAGAAAATCGCCAGATCAGCTTTCTGTGAAGCAATTTCACGAAGCTGATCGGTCCCGCCTTGTTTACTTGCTTTTCTCAAGGCATCGAGAGGGCTCATGTTTTCTCCATTCTAAAGTAGAATGGCCTACTCATAGACGGATGACGCTCTATCCGATCTAATAAACAGTCCAAAGTCAAATATTTTATTGATCGGTTAGGATCAAGATCCGGCTTGACTGCGTAACAACTTTGTACATATCCATCATTTAAGTTGGCCAGTTGTAAAGCCTTACCAAAATAATATCGGCGAATCTTATTTTTCATTTGGCGGAAGACCAATTCCGTGCTTTTTCTTTTAAACCAGATCATAGATAAATGCTTTCTGATTTTGCATAAGCCATTCAATAAAATTTTGATTCTTATTGAATGGATTTTTTAGTTCAAATATAGCAAAAAACATTGGCAACGGCACCGCATAATCTATATAAAACACTTCCTCGATATGAATAGCCTCCATCAGATAGGTCAGTCTACAAATATTTAAAATTCCAAACATTCTCCCATATTTTTCACGAAGTCCTGACATCAGGATTGGATTTTCGCATCTACTAAAAGCGTTGATAGCTAGATTTTCATTAATACACTCAAAATTCATTTTGTTTTGAGCACAAATCTTAGATAAGTGGGCATGAGCTTCCCAATAAATTGTCTTGAATTCTTCTTCAGTCATGTTTTGGGCTCCAAGGCAAAGCGATATGGGTTGCCAGAGCTATACTGTTTATAGAGATATTAGTAGATAAGTCGGTATCCATTGCCCATAAAAAGACAGCATGAGGATATCCCATCAGATAAAATTTTTCTAAACTACGGATAAGAGCAACAGATGGTGGTGTCGTATAAACTTTCAGAAAGCCGCATCCCTCTTCTGGGTCGTAATTAAAAACTATGAGACAACTCCCATCTTTCTCAAATATCTCCCAAACATGTTGTGGCCTATCGGCAAACAGAGTTATACTGGAAGGGATATAAAGGTATTCATGTACCATCTTCCTATATTTTTGTGTTAATCTTGTTATCTGCATCTCGACTTCTTCCCGTTTTTTGATGCTCATCTCACACTGATCAGATGTATTATTGACATATGGTAATCCAAATATTTTGAAAGTTTCTTGCACTTTTTCAGAAGCATTCATTTTATTCTCCTTTCAACTCTATAAAATCATAGGCCAGTAAGGCTAGGAGAATATTCTTAATAGGCTGACGAGGATTGTAAGATTCTTTTGGGAAAATGAATTTTGCTAATCTTTGAAACTTCTTCTCTAAGTCTCGCTCGTGTCGATTCGTAAGCAACACCAAAGTTTCGCTGGAAATGATAGCGATACATCTTTGGCAGTTCTCGTTTGGCTTAATCCTCCATTCAAATTGTTTTCCAAGGATATGTGCCCATCTATGATTTATGAGAAACTCGTCATCCGTATACCCGAGTGATAGCAACCTATCAGCCGGTTCAAAAAGAGCTTCACAAATAAGCAAATCTTGAGGTGGGCAAAATTTACAAAACTCCATAGTAAAGCAAATCAATGGCATCGCCGCTTTTTGGGTAAGGGCGCAATAATGATCCCGTATTTTCTTATACAAGCGATAGGTTTGATTTGTTCGATAAGAGGATCGCATGGTTAATGTTCCACGTCAAAAAAATACTCAACAACCTGATTTTTTATCAATTGTTGTACAATATTTTCTTTTTTATTCATTGTGGATAAATAAAAAGCGGCCAATATATGATAAGAGGGAGTCCTACGATCTTCTGAGAGAAGACAGTCAGTGAAATAAATCCATCCTGAATCTTCAACTACATAGATCTCTGGCTCTGATAATCTTACTCCACTATTATATCTTACGTACATTCTGTTAACTATGTCTATCAATATCTGCATATCATAGGATATTTCATAGCCATCACTGATGGACTGATAATGCTCCTTTACTTCATCCATAATCTCACGAAAATATAGAAATATTTTTTCATAACTTTTTTCATATCTGGATTTAGGAGGTATTGCAAGCATAATCAGTCTGTTATTTTGAAATATGAAGTTACTGCAACAATACTATCTCTCATTTCCTCAGGGAAATTTCCGTTGGGATCTATTTTAAGTGGATAGAAAGAAAATAATTTTGTGAAGTCGGACTCATACGGACATTTAATAACAAATGCTAAATTTTCGTTAAGGATTACAGTATCTAATGTTGGCCCCCATAGATACATATCTTCATCGGAATTAAGAATAGGAATCATTGAAGCCCATCGGCTAACGAGTTCGTATAGAACAATATCATGACATTCCTCAATCCCCAATCCAGCTTCTTCAGCGCGTGGTTTATAGTAATCAAATACTTTCCCCATAACTTTTTTTAAGTGCTTATAGAGATAACCGTCATTGTCCATATATCCCATGATCAGATATCCTCATTTATATGCCTAAAATCTAAACCACTGAAAGGATCTTCTGAGATTTCATCTGCTTCAATAAAGTAAGAAATAGTTGCCAAATTCTTCCAAACCTCTTCTATAAAATCTCCATTGACATTCATTTGAATTGGATGGAAAGCTACCAGTATTTCGCAATGAGGACGCATCATATCGATAGGTGCTACTCGAAGCACAGTTTTATCTAGATTATCAATGAAAACACAACAAATATCTGGCTCTCTGTTCCTCAGAACTGTCCCAACCTTATATTTAATAATCTGCTTGGACGGGTTTCCTGTCAGTAAAGATTTATAATATGCATAAGCCATATCTATGACTTTCTGATAATGTTCTCTGAGATATTCTTGTGCTGCTTTTCCCTCTCTATGAATTTTTCTTCACTATGCCATTTATTACCACTGAGCCATCCCCAGATCCTTTCTGGTAGAAAGGGATCGATCCCGAACGAATCATTTAAAATGTCATCCCATTTAGGCATCATGGCTTTCTTTGAATTTATTATTGTAATCTATACAGACATCAAGACAGGAAGCTTTGCAAATAGGATCGCAATGCGTATCATGATTCTTTGACCACTTGATTCGTTCAGCGCGCATGTTCGGGCCGATTCCTCCAATAGCTTCACCTCCTTCTCTCATGTAAATAATGCAAGGATAGTGGTTATTGCCCATAACAGCGCTATCATCTACCGTCAACCCACAACGATTCGCGTCAGAAGACTGGATGCCTCTAACATGCCTACCATTGCGCAGATGGTTGATTCGATATTGTAGGATGGGATGCTGATCGAGAACTTTCTGCGGGATATTGATAATAATTTCCCCATCCCACTGTGCCGCTGTAATGATTCGAATATCAGAAACGCCCAAGCCGTGCGCAAACATTACCGTTTCCGTCAACTGCGGAGCGGTTTCAGGAGTTATGACAACGCCAACAGTTGTGTAAACTCTTGCTGAAAGTTTTTGGATGTTTTCGACAACACTGTTCCAGGCACCATAGATGCCACCCGCCATTTTGTCGCCTTCGGAAGCGCAGCAGGCGTCAAGCGAAACGCTGAAATCGTCCACACCGGCCTCTATAAGCCTTTCATAGAGGCTCCACGCCGCCGAGCCGTTCGTTGAGACAGCGACCCGTACTGCGCCCTTCTGGCGAGCGTAGCGCACCGTTGCTTCGAGGTCAGGGAGCAGCGTCGGCTCACCGCCAGAAAAGCGAATATTCTTCAATCCAGTTTCGGACCATAAATCGATGAGGTACTTGACTTCATCGATAGACTTGTGAGCGCCCACATGCCTGCAATACGGGCAATTGAAATTGCAAGCGCGTGTTATAAGCACCTCTGTTCTCCACATCGGAGAAGTGGAAGATGCTTGTTCGACCCTTGCGTCTTCAAGGGTGTAGAAGCCAATTTCTTCTAATCTTGTAGTTTCGCTTCCCATTGTTTTTCGACCAATTTCTTCAATCTTGCATAGGCTTCTCCCAAGGTTATTTGGGATTCCTTCAATTCTTTTGAAATGGACAGAAGTTTTGATACTAATAATGCCTCAGGAGTATTAAAGCTATTCCACTGAAATATTAAATCTTCTTTTGAAGGCATACAGCCTGTTAGTTCTGTGACTTTAAAGCCACAGTCTTTACACTCTCCGAAAAAATAATTGAAAGAACTGTAACCGTAGTCTCCAATGATAATATTTCGAGAGTTGCATTCTCTACATGGCAATCTATCCATTTTGCTCCCTTATCATCATCTAATTTTTTGCAGAAGATTAGCTGCTCGGCTGGAGCTTTCCTTCTGCATCTGCACCAAATCGTTTGTGCTCATGGCGTGCTCACAATAACCATTCATACATTTATCTGCTAGATCTTTCCAGTAATAAAAACTATTGATGTTGCCTCTTTCCAGAGCATCAAAAGCATTGGTATATAAATGATATGCGTGCCAGTGATTTTGAGCCATTTATTCTCTCAACCTTCCCCATCGTCATTATACCGCATCAGCAGGAAGAAGACAAGCCTCATTGAATTCCTTATGGGCTATCGCTAAATCTGACCAAGCCTTCGAGAATCGCAGGGACGCTCCGACTAGGCGATCTTCTGCGGATTCAAAGTTTTCATACATTTCGCCTCCAGTCAAAAGGATGTAATCTGAAAGACCTATGAAATAAATAGACCATCCAAAAGAACCGCCAATATGTTCAGGGAAATGCTTAGAAATGATGTAGCGGATATATGTGCTCTCGCCCATTTTGAAATCAGATTGCCAGGTATTTTCATCTGACTTAGTACGACCAAGATCCTGCCAGTCGATGCCATATCGACTTTTTAGGTCATGGGTTGGAAGTTGTGCCATCTTTTTCTCCATCAGTGCTGGTTTTTAGTCGAATATTTAAAGATTGGTTCATTAACTTCAATATGTTGGCCTCCATAATCCATAATATTGCCCAAGGCCCCGCCGCAGAAATCCCCGTGATTATCTCCAAAAGAAACCTCAATATACCAATTTTGGAATTGAGCCTTTTCAATATCTTTATGGTAATTTTCAATATCTTCGCGGTATCTAGCAATCGCGTTCTCTAACCATCCTCCATATTTTTCTTCGGAGAGAATCTCTGTTTGATCCCTCTTAAGGGCTTCATAATATTCAAGATTATCCTGGCAAATTTCTATGAAATTTTCTATGGGTTGGATTTTATCCTGCAAAGAACATATTGCTTCGATAATCTCTTCCACTTCCAAAGTTTCCAGGCCGTATTCGTAAGAAAGCGGGAAAATATTGGAATGTAATTCTAATAGATTGCGCAGATCTTCCTTAGCTCCTTTCCACATAATAATATGGTTTGTGGAGGAACTATTAGTAACATAGCCTAATCGTATTCTTATTTTATCCATTCAAGTAATTCCCTTGGCTGCATATTTACAACTGGAAATGTGAGTCATATTGGCCCAGGCTTCATCAAGCATTATATCACCAAACGGCTGCGTTGGTAAGAAGGAACATTGACCGAATTCTTTTGATACGCCATCGATGAACATAGAGAATTTACCACCATCACAATCATCGAGAAGTTCTTTAGGAACCATATGTTTTAACGCACAAGAGCTACAAGAGTCAAATCCCACAGCAACATCAACATTGACATATGTGGTGAAAAGCTGTTGAATATCAGAAATAGATGGGATAAATTCTTTTTGATCTTCACCCCGACCATGAGGCTTGAAATTGAGAAACACGATGCCATCGACATAAACCGGCAAAATGCCAGCCATAGATTTCCAGATAGAAATCCAATCTTTCCGCATGATGCAATGTGCCCGAATTGGAATTTGGGTATGGGCTTTTACCAATTGGAGTATATCCAAACTGCCAGTCATGCCAGGAACAACGCTGACACCCAGGCTGCCCAATTGGTCTTTCTGAATGATTTGTTTGACGACTTCAGGTTGTGCCGCTGGCCCGACAGCAGCATTGGGCACAATATTTTGAGCACGACACCATGCAATAAAATCGAGCAGATAAGGCCATACGGTCGGTTCCCCGCCACCGATGGCGATTTCAAATGGCATTTTAGGCAAAGACAGAATTTGTGATTGGATCCAAGCCAAGTCGGAGTGCTCCCCCGAAGGGATTGCGCGCATATAGCAATTATGAACCAATACGGAATTGGCAAAATAGTTCTGTTGAGGAGGGGTAGCAATATTATATACAACTCCATCATACGGTCTGGTCGATACGCTTTTGACTTTCATTTTTTTCTTTCTTCCCTGAGGAATCAATTATAATGGATAAGCCCGAGGTTGTGGATTGATTAAAAATCTTTCAAATATTGATCTACGAGTTGATATTGTCCTGTTTTTTCGAGATGCAAAAGATTGTCCAAGGCTGTGATTGTTTTACCGACCATGGCAGCAAACTTATCAAGGAATTCAAAGGAATTGAGTAATCTAACTGCTCGTCTATATTCATTATCCATTCTTCCATTATTTGTTTTGCCATCTAAAGCCATGCGTGCAAGGTTTTTCAATTTGCCAGCCTCTGCTTCCATCCTTCTTCTCACGAAGTTATCGATTGCTCTTGGATTTGTAGATGGCAACATTTTGGCTGGATTTCTATCCCATTTCCATCTATAAAACAGAAAATCGGCCCAGCGAATATCATTGTTGCTGGAATCTAAAATGTCATGCAGACTGACAAAGCCTGCTCTTTCTAGCGCTGAAGCTGTCACAGCACCTATGCCCTCCACAACAGCAAAGGGGACTTGGGTTGGAGAAACTTGATTTCGCAATTGGACTTTAATTTGTTCTAGCATATCTCCAGCGCCCTCGAACCAACCAGCATATTCAGACAACAAGCTAAAACCTAGAAGGAATGTGCCACCATAATCATCAACAACTCCCCTGAAATCAGATTTTAGACAATCTGGGACTTGATCAAATGTGACACCTCTCAACGACCAGAGCAAACATTGTATATTTTTTAAGGCAGGCATAGCAGATTCTGGAGTAAGTCCCAACCTTGTTAATAATTCTGGATCGCAAGCTGTTGCCTGTTCTTTAGAAATGTAGCAACCTCTTCTCTCATCATTATTTTCGCGAGTATTTCCGATAGCAATAGCGACATCCATTGCATTTGCTGTCATAGGATCGAACCCTACCATATTTCGAACAATATCCACGGCTGTTGCAGATTCCGTATGAGTCCTGACAATATCTTTGCCAAGATTAGTGATTTGCAATCTTCCATCCGGTAAGATCACTAAAAATCCTGATCCGATTAAATCTCTGAGAGCGGAATCTGCCATTTCAACGAAATCCTGATCTTTCAAAGACGTGAACTCTTGCTGCATCAAACCTTCAGAGCCACAGTCTTGACATATGATGTGCCAATCAAAAAGTGTTTGATCGCTCTCGGTAGCTTCGATACTGTCTCTCATAGATTTGGGATCAATCTTTATATTACCATGTTGGCAGTCAGGGTCTTTAACATTTATCCAAATGACTCTATCATTATTGCTGCCATCAACAGATCTTGATATTTCCTTTAGGGCTTGGCGAACATTCATCTGGTGGCGATTATCAACCGCAGATTGGAAATACGCAAGAGATGATGCGAGATATCTACCCACATCATTGAAATTCTTAATACTTCCCATAGCTACGGCTCGCAAGATATTGTCAACGATATAAATAGGATCGGCCATCATTGATTCTAGATATGCTCCAGCCTGGATTCTTCTGCGGTGATATGCGCTTCTATCCTTTTCCGTATATATGACAACTCTAGCTGGTTGATCTGGATAATCTCGTGCATAACTTTGTCTACCGGCTCGACCTCGCATTTGCCCAATGTCGCTAGGAGAGACATCCCTACCGCCTCTAGCACAACCCCCGATATAAACAGACATTGCACCAGTATTAACACCAGCAGCCAAAGTACTTGTTGCCACGAGAACTTTTCTTCGGCCTGAGTTAAAATCATTGACAAATCTCTGCTGTTGCCCACTAGGTACTTTAGCGTGATGAAAATCGATTATCCACTCTGACACATCAGAGCCACATACCGGACAATGTTCATCGCGGGCTGGGATGGTTTGATTCCGGAAGTCTCTTGGTGCCTCAAAAATATAGCCACAATCCGAGTTATTACATTCGCGGAAGAATTTCTCAGCAGCCCTTTGCAAATCATATGCTCTCCTTTTCACATGGAAGAAAACAAGCGTTGGGCGCATAACTTGTGAGGTAGAACCATCGGCTTGTTGCCTCATACAATAATTTTTCTGGGAAATAATGTTTCTGAGCATATCAAGCGCAAAATCTTCTTCGCCTCCTTGTGCCATTTCATAGTCTTCGAATTCTTGCACAATCGGGACAGGCTTATATTCCCCCCAGACAACAGCCCAGTTCGGATCTTCCGTGGTGTTGCTTTGCCATGCAGAAAGTTCTAGGGCATTTTGCATGGTAGCGGACATGAAGATAATTGAAGCCTGCGCGCCAATAGGAGTGGATTTGATCCTTCTATAGTAATCACGATAAAGGTGAATCTGTTCACCTTCAAATTTTGCACCTCTGGATTCATCACCAAGCAAGTGCCCCTCATCAAAGATCATCGTGGAAATTCTACTAATCCAAGGATGGGCTGTCTGGTTCATCAAGCAAGTCAATAATCTCTCAGGAGTTGCCACAACTATGGATGCATTTTCGGTAGCAGCAAGGCTTTGGAGTTGAGGATCATCTGCTGCGCCAACATCAGTGTCTTCATCATCTGGAGAAACATCTTCGGTTGGCGAATCTATTTGTCTAACTCCACGTTCGATCCTGACTGCCCATCCTGCCTGAGCGAATGGATGGTCGGGGGTAGAGAAATCCTTTGCGATTTGTGCTGCGAGGGCTCTCGCAGGGCAAACATAAACAGCCACTGGATTTTGTATAGATATTTGGCCCGCTGTTTCTGGTGTCTTGCCATAAAGCAACCCCTTTGCTATCGCGGCTTCTGCACAGGCCGTTTTGCCAGCACCAGTCGGGAAACACAGAATTAGATTTTTATGTGTTCTGGAAATAACAGAAATGGCATTGGCCTGAGAAATGTTCGGTGAAAACCCATGGTGGCCGATTTCTGTGTATCTATACAATGGTTCACTGGAGACTTCAGTCACAAAGTCTTGTGGATTTTCATGGGATGTGTCCAAAATCACGGGGCTTTCATAAATATCTTGAGCGATTGGGTCTCCAGATTCAGCCAAGTGCATGAAGTCTTGGATTTGGACGTATCTTTCGATTCCGGGTTTTAATTTAGAAGATACACTTCTGACACCTTGGGTCATGATAGCATCGTCAATAGGAATGTTAGCCCTATTTTGTTCAGAATATATGCGTATTCGGCCTTGAACTAAATCAGCCTCAGGTTGACCATTCTCGTAAATCCCACTCGCAGTTGCAGAAGCATCAATCACTTCTCCAGAATCATCTGTATTATCAGGAATATTTTGAGATTGTGTCGCGTCAATATCTTGTGCAGATGTAGCCCCGGTTTCTGCGCCAGTCCAAGATGAATATGGCCCTTTATAGATCAGATTATTATCTTTCTTAACCTCCACAACATCTATATCAGGGATATAAGTGGTTGTGATTCTGGGACTAGAATGCCAGCAAGTTGAACAATAATATTGGCCAGAATTTTGCTTTGATTGAGAAAGTCTGGTCCCGTGAATTTTACATGTTAATGGGGCTGAGGTTGGGGTTGCTGGAGTTGGAGTCTGGCTAGGAATATCTCCACGAACATTCCATGTATCATTGCGAGGATAGTAGAAAATCTTAGAGCCTTTCCGATAACACGAAGGACAATAATACTCTCCAGCATTATATCTAGAAGGTACCATATTGCTTCCGCATTGTTTACATGGGGGTATTGAATGACCTTGTGCTGTTCGAAGCATGTCATCGGACAAGTCTAGCTCTCCGATCCTACTTTGCAGCCACTGATCTACAATATGATGTTGTCCTTGTGCTTCAAATAGCTTTAGTTTTTCCATCTTGACCTTAGCCATCTATAATTTGTTATTTTCCCAGGCTAAGTTAATATTAATGAGAAGTTAAAGAGTTCCCTGCTTTCATAAAGAACTATATCTAGAGAATCTATTTGTCTTTAAAATTCTAATAAATCATCTTCTTTTTGGATTTGTCCAGCTTGAATCCAGCCTCTATTGCTAGTGAAAACTTCATGTTCAGGAGTTAATTCTATTACAGTCCCACTTTCTAGCTCAATGGAGATTAAATCTCCATGGTATTTTCTAGAATATTTCTCTAGAACTTCAGTCTCTATTTTTTGACCAGAATTTTCATCATATGCATACACTCTTTGTCCCACATTAATATCTTCAATCGGGATTTCGCCATCAGGCGTAAAGATCTTAGTCCCAGATGGAAAGCAGAATTGACAATTAGCATGGCAGGTTGAAGTGCATTTATAATCAATTAACTCAGGGGCGACAGGCTTCACATCTCCATTTCGGATAAGAATACCAGTTTCAGTATCAAAACTGGTTGGTGGATTGTCTCTGTGCCGTATCATCTCGGTCCCCCGACTATCTACTCCAACACCTTTGAGGTTAATATTATAACAGATTCCTCGTGCTGGTCAAGCTTGGAATTACAAAAAGGTATGCAATTCACAGAATCTCGGTTCTTCTTCAGTCCAGCTATTGCCAAGCTCTCGCCATTTCTGACATAAACAGTTGTGGAAACGGTAAAACTTGACACAATCGGAAGTTTACCGTAAGCCGAATTCCCAGCCCATCCTATAACTTCTTGCACTCTGGCAATGAGTGAAACAAAAATGCCTTGACGGGGCTTAGGGCCTACGATTCTGGCGATGGCTGACAAAGATGTGATGACACTTTGATATTCTAGGCTCAGTGAGCCAACAAAAATACCATCCCTGGTCAAAAAAATTGGGCCACCTTCGATGTATGGTATGAACAATCCTGAAGAAATTGTTGACGATTCTCCGGTTATGCCAATTATACTTTGTTCTGAATAATGTTTACTCGAAGCAACGAAGAAGTCAGCTTTGATGGGGCCAACTTGAAATAGCATAGATGGATTTTGTTCTTCGCCAAGGACATTTACCGAAAGATTGCCGACTCGATAACCCCAAGCAACTCTATTTTTTATTTGCTTTGCCAAATTAGAAGAGAAAAACTGAACCTTGACTTCTGTCTGCTCAGGCGCAACGTCCAGTAATTTGAGCGATTCCTTTAGATCAGCAATGCCCTCTTTCGTGCCCTTGACAATCAACCTTCTCGCTGGGTCATGGCCGAAGATGCTTTCGATGCCTTCAGGAAGCGGGAAAATAGATAAATTCTGGATATTGGTTGGCGTTGATGTTTCAGATTCCATGGATGGCTGGCCAAAGAATGAAGCAATGGTTGAAGGAGCAACATATAGCAAAGAAATATTTTCAAAGACGAGATTGTCCTGAGCGTAGATTGGCGCGGTGAACAAAATCAGGGAGAAGAGGATTTTCATGATTGATTGTCCTTTTGAACTAGCTAGATGCTGTAATCGTCGGGGATTTCTTCTGGAGGATCTTTTTCTATTTTGATTTCGTGGACCGGAACACCGTAATAATCTCGTCCATCTTTGACAGTGCAACCGAAGTGGTATGCTTCATAGCTATCAATAACTCCGAATGCTCTCAGGACTAGTTCATATTCTCGCTCTGTCATTTGATCACGCTTTCAATCCGGGCAATTTCTCTGCAACTTCTGTCTCAACACGTCGCTTGGAACCTTCATCATAAGCATATATTACATCCCCAACATCAATATTTTCAATGGGGATTTCGCCATGTGGAGTCAAAATCATTGTGCCAGGAACGGCGCAAAACCGGCAGTTTGCATGACACAAAGTTGTACATTTGGAGTCTATAAGTTCAGGAGAGTTTGGCTTTCGATCTTCTGAGCGAATTGAGTATCATGGTGCCCCTGTTTCATACGAAGTCCATCCAGAAGTCCCTACGAAACAACCCAAGGATCTTCCTGTCGATTTCAGCTTTGGACATAGAAGTCGCCTCCACTATCCTCTTAAAAGCTTCACTGTTCAGTGCCTTGGCTATATGTCCCAGATTCTCTAGAGTATCAACGACGCCGGTAGCGAATTGAGTTAATCCATATTCCCCATCAGCATCAACGATGAATCCTGTAGCTCCACTCGCGAATATAACTTTGGGGATCCCAAAGAAATCGAGCCTTACGTTAGAAAAGTACATCGTGGGTTCGTTGTTTCTGTTGACTGAATAGACACAAGGATGTTTATAGTCATCATTTTCATCTTTGCTCATGTGTGGCTTTCTAATCTCATATACAGAATAGGAATGAAGGATTTCTACACTTACTTGGTCGCCTGCTAATAGATTCCTAATGTCATCGAACGCAAAATTGGGAATGAATTCCCATTCTTTAATGTCGATAATGTTCATGATCCCTTCTTCATCGCGGATAGAAGTTGTCCCATCGGCCGGGCAGTTTTTCAAAATATACCAATCGTATCTTGTTGCCGCGCCGAAAACTCTTTGGCCATCTTTATACCCGTGGATATCGATATGGATAATCTTGCGGGAAGTCATTTTCTTCCACAATTCGTCTTGATATTTGCGCCACTTGGAAGGATGAACAAAACAAACATACCCGTTTTCTTTGAGTAGATTGTCTATAGTCAGATTAACGAATCGAACCCACAGCGCTTTGGAACCTAGTTTCCCCTTGGCTTTTTCGGAGTCCTGATACGGCGGGTTCCCCACCACTACATCGAACTTCATGCCCCAAAAGTCGAACTCAAGGCTATTGGCACAAACCAGATGGGTTTTGTATTCGTTGTCAGGATCCAAGAACATCAAAGCAATCATGACGTTCTTGGGCTGCAATTCCACTCCATGGATCATCTTTTCGAGAATGTGCCGCTTGCGCTCAGCTTCATCGGGAATTGCTGTAGCAAGTCCCGCCATCAGGCGAGCAAAAACGCGAATGAGGAAGTTGCCAGAACCCATCGCAGGATCGAGCCACTTCAGGGAAGGATTGCTCCAGACTTCAGCGGGAAGTTTATCGAGCATTTCATCAACCAAAGCGATGGGGGTGAATACTTCGCCAAAAGTCTTCTTGGCAACAGTGCTGCTCAAACACGCCTTGGCCATGTCGATGACCTCCTTATCCCCGGTGGTGACCGCCTCCCGCATTACCTCGTGGTTAAGCTGGAGGTAGTTCATCAGTTCCCTTCCGGCTGCACTGCCATTCGGGAAGCTACTATTATAACTATCGGCAATATTGATCCAGAGCAATCCTTTTTCTGATGTCTTCTGCAATAGCGGAACGAATACGGAAAGCAAATTATCTATATACCGCCTTGGATCTTCTTCCTCACCAAAACCTGATGATTGTCTTTGCCCCCAATATGGAGGACTTGTTATCGTAATGTCTACGATGTCATTATCAAGTTTATGGGTTAATTCTGAAGCATCGCCTATTTTTATAGTTGCTGAGGGAGTATCTATTTTCATTTCTTTTTTCGCCTCTCTGCACTTCTCATCCCATAAACTCTGCCACTGAATGATGCCATCAGTGATACTATATCATCAACTAATTCTTGCTGATAATCCTTGTTCTCTTTTTCTTCCACCACTTCAATTTCTACACCGTGACTTTTGAAGAACTCTTCATAAACTCCAAAACAAAATCTTGTCAACCTATCCTTGTTCTCCACAACCACTCGATTGATTTCTCCGGCAACTACCATATTGAACAACGTTTTCAGTTTGGGTCTATGGTCAGACATACCAGAACCAACATCAGTCAATGATTTGATCAACTTGTAGCCACGTTCGGCACAGTATTTGATCAATCGTTGTTCTTGTCTACCTAAATCACCTTTCTCTTTTTGCTCGTGAGACGAAACTCTGGCGTAAGATGCCGCCAGAACACCATCTGGTTTCAATTCCTCGTCAGTTTGACCTATCAGTTCTTTGATATCAGACAGGCTATATCTTCTATGATTGCCAAGCGTTCTGACAGGAACCAATTTGCCCTGTGCTTCCCACTCTCGGAGAGTGTTGTTGCACACGCCTAACAACTCTGCTGCCTTATTGATTGATACTAGATCCTTCATCATCACCTTCTACAAAATGGTTGATAGTTTCTCTCCAATACTGGTAGTTTTTGTTAAATTCTACAAGATCAGGATCATTATCTAAAGGAATAGGATGCTGAAAAACCTGACCATTACTGAGTTCGAATTCAGTTTTGTCTACCCTAACCACTGTTATGTCTATTGATTTGTCCATTCTATGATTCTCCTATTCACATTATATAGCAAGAAATCCTGCAATTACTGGGAGATTTTAGGAAGTTTTTTCTCAACTGTTTACAACCCCCGATCATCAAGGAATTTCTATCCATCTATTTTCAGTCCCCAACATGCTGATCGAATTCTGAGACACTGGATTTTTATCAACAGACAAACTTATCTGTCTTCCCTGTTGTCTCTTGATATTCTTATATGCTCTAGCAATTTCGTTATGCTTAAATCTTCCCATAGTAATCTCATCTCGCACTCCCCAAAAGGCCATAAATTCTCCTTCAAATAAGAAATAGACCACTTCAATAGAACCTTTCATAATTCTATAAATAGGAAACCGCATATCGCCTGCTTCAATAAATGCGAATTGATATTCTGGCAAACCGTTGGCCAAGAAGTTGTTCAGTATCCTACAATTATGCCAAATATGCATCAGGCTCTTGCTCGGGGTCAAATCCAAATCAAGCAAAATCTGCGCTATGCTATCGAGTTCCTTGAATGATTTATTAGGTTTCAAGAATTTCACACAGGTTATATAACTGTTGGGATGTCTTGCGCAAGCGATATCTCATGGTTTCGCTAAGATGTGTGCGATTCTTCGCCTCCAAGTTCAAAGCTAAAATGAGCCGAGAATACTGGAGCGTGGTGACTCTGGCACTACGTTTAAAAGAACTCCAATCTATAATCGAAAAATCCAATAGTAATCCTTGTGAATTATACAAGGCGTCAGAACATTTAACTATAAAAGCTTCATCAGACAATCTGGGAATATGCCGTAGAGCAGATTCCTTACGAGTTTCCCACGGCAGAGATTTATCTTCTGTCAGTGAGGCGACGATTTGGGCTATGCTATGCCCGAACTCCTCGCGAATGGTTTCAATGGAAATACCATCGATATCCTCCACAACATCATGGAGAAAAGCAGCAGCGACAGTTTCTTCGTTTCCACCAAATTCAACCGCCATAGCTGCTACGCTCCACAAATGGCTGACATAGGGTGTCTTTTCCTTTGATCCTTTCCGCTTTTGATCTGCGTGCGCAGTCGTCGCAAATTCGAAAGCTCTCACGAGAAGTTCGGACTGCATTATCGGTTCCTTTACATGAAGCTGTGGAAGACAGCACCAAGAGCGACAAACATGATCGGCGCGAGAAGCGTGATGAGAAAAAATGTTCTTGCCCATCTCTTTGAAGTTGCTAATTCTCGCTTCATTTCTTCTTCCGTTTTGCTTGCGTTCTGTTTGAGCCTTTCCGTCATGGAACTGTAGTTAATTCTCAGAAAGGAAATAAGCAGTTCAAGCCCGACTGCTCCAGGGATAGTAAGCTGTCGGATACCGAATGGTTCGGTAACGAACCATTTCCACAACAGGCACGTTGCCCATGCGGAATAGATCATATATCCAAAATAGGCTGGAATGATCACAACCGGCACGATGACAGCGAGCAGAAGAACAGCCAGAAAATTAGTTGCTTTGCTTTCCGTTGCTTTGCTTTCCATTGCTTTGCTTTCCATTGCTTTGCTTTCCGTTGCTTTGCTTTCCATTGCTTTTCCTTCGGTGCATCGCGCTTCTTATCTTACCGCATGAAGAAGTGCGCCGACAACGAGCATGAAAAGAGGATAAATGACAGAATGAGAGACTCGGTAGAGCAAGCACCACATCTGTCCATTTTCA
>Ga0172370_10004090_pt1 | contig 19768 bp, 19 predicted proteins | sample LakKiv5m_FD_114538 | JGI IMG/M metagenome (GOLD analysis project Ga0172370, IMG submission 114538) | Freshwater microbial communities from Kabuno Bay, South-Kivu, Congo - kab_022012_11.5m | ecosystem: Environmental > Aquatic > Freshwater > Lake | place: Democratic Republic of the Congo...
AGTCTACTCTCTTTTAGGAATTGAACAATAGGGCAAATATGACAGGTGACACACAGAATAATATGCCGCCTGCTCGAGCCGGCTGGAAACCGTTTTCAGCCTGGGGATTTACGTTTTGGATATTTCTCGGCTGATGGAGCAGGAAATGCGGACTGTCTAAAGCCAGCGCATCATAAGTACTTCATAAGCACATCAGAAGCACGTCATAAGTATATATTCATTTTGTTGCCGTCGTAAGATAATAAATGTCACGAGCCGCTGAGAGAGGCGGGGTCGAAGACAATCAAGATTGTATCGAAATAAGGCTGGATCAGGACTTTCGCTTGAACCTATCCTTCGACACGCCGCAGGAACGGCGGCTCCGCTCACGCGTGCCTGTGCACGGTGCAGGCAGGATGAAGATTCTCCTCGCTAAGCGGAGTGAGGACTTGCTATCCGCATGGCGGAGTCCGAACGAAGTCGAAGCGCATCATGCCAAGCGAGAGTCCTGTGGACAGCAAACAATACAGATGCCACCCAATTGGGTGGCATCTGCGCGCTTATAAGGGGAAGTATAATTCATGCATTCTGATCGTGGAGCAAACATGTGCGCGCAAAACTTGCCTTCTTTATCATTCTGATCGCATCCATCCTCAGCGCCTGCGGACTCGGCGGAAAAGCCGCCACGCCAACGGCGGCCCCAACCATTACGCCTACCCCCCTGCCCGTTCTCACCCCGACTCTGGTTGTCCCGTTGGCGATCCTGGTTCTGCCTGCCGATATGGCTAAGGCCGAATCCGACGCGTTCCAAAAAGTAGTCTATGATCTTGCTCAACAGACAGGGATGCGCTTTCAAGTTCGCAACTCGCTTTCGCCCGCGGACCTCGATCCGGGTCTCAAAGTTGTGATTGCCCTGCCACCCGATCCGGGTCTCGCCACGCTGGCCGCGGCCGCGCCGCAGGTGCAGTTCCTGGCAATCAACATCCCCGACATTACTGCTGGAGGCAACGTCAGCGTGCTGGCGGCCACCGCACAAGTAGACATTCCCGCTTTCCTGGCAGGCTATACCGCGGCCATGATCAGCGATGATTATCACACCGGCATCATCATCCCCAAAGACAGCGCTGATGGGCAAAAGGCCGCTGCCGCCTTTTCGAACGGTATGGCTTATTATTGCGGCCTATGCAGACCTTTCTATTATCTGCCATACACCTTTCCTCAAATAATTGAAATCCCTTCGACTGAGGTCAAGGCCAATTACGGTGCGTACGCTGACTTCCTGATCATCCAGCACAAGGTTTACACCATCTACCTTTATCCCGATATCGCAGTTAAAGAGCTGACAGATTACCTCGGCACGACCGGCACCCAGGTAATCGGCATCTCTCTGCCAGGCCCTAAACCGTCAGGCTGGGTGATGACCATTCGTCCCGATGAGATCAAAGCCATCCAAAGCGCCTGGCCAAATCTGATTGCCGGGCAGGGTGGGCAAAACGTTCAATCGCCGCTTGGACTGGCTGACGTTGAGCCATCCCTGCTTTCTCCCGGAAAACTGCGCCTCGTTCAGCAGACGTTGGATGATCTGGAAGCAGGCCGCATTTCAACCGGCGTCGGCCAGTAGATATATTTAATAATAAATTCAGACGTGAACATGAGAAAAATTCGAGATCAAAGTTATTAACTCACCTTACGCAGTTTTACCACAGAGACCACACGTGTGCCTGCGCTCCTTCGTCGCAGTGCAGGCAAAGAGCACGGAGAAAAAACCTTTAAAAATCTCTGTGGACTCCGTGATCTCTGCCGTCTCGCACCGTTCGTGCCGCGAACAACGGCGGCACGAACGGTGTGGCAAATTTCTTTCTAAGGCAAAAGAGTCTTCCAACTCTCAGTTCACTCCGCCGCCTGAAACGAGGGGATGAAACGAAATTAAAAATCTGCTATACTAGATATATCAACATAAGGAGAAGCTATGAATCTAAGTTGCTTGTACTGTCAAACTCCTTTTACTCTGAGCATGAATGAAAAAATTGGAGCACTGCGGCTGATGCACACAGAAAATATGCACCACTATGATGCGATTTGCCCGCACTGCCGCCGCGCCAATTCCGTTTCACGCGAGAGATTGGAGATGTTCACACCCGGGTGGCAACAGGCTATCGCCGCCCCGGTACAGTCCGCACCACCGGCTGCTCCGACAGCGGTGATGCCAAAAGTCGAGAGCGCCCCGGCACAATCCGCACCACCGGCTGTTCCAACAGCGGTGACGCCAAAAGTCGAGAGCGTCCCGGTACAATCCGCACCACCACCAGCTGCTCCAATAGCGGTGATGCCAAAAGTCAAGAGCACCCCGGCACCTGTTGCCCTGCCTTCAAAGCCAAGGCATTCGTCCGCGGCAAAAAAGGCGAAAGCGGCCGCCAAGCCAAAGTCCAAAAATCCGGCGGCTTCCAAAACGAAATCTGCCCCTTCCAAGCCAGCGAAAAAGGCCCCAAAGAAGAAGGCGAAGAGCGCGGTCAAAAAATCTAAAGGAAAATAATTAAGTATCGTGTTTGTTAAAGCCGTCTTCTTTGACATGGGGGGAGTCATCATTCGAACCGAATATCAGGCGCCCCGTGAACACCTCGCGGAGCGCCTGAATCTGACTTACGAAGATTTGTACAAAGCAGTCTTCGAAAGTGAGACCAGCCGCAAGGCCTCGCTGGGAACTGTTAGCGAGGATGAGCATTGGAGCGCGGTCACGCGCAAATTAGGCCGACCTGTTTCAGAAGCCAAAACCATCAGGGATGAATTTTTTGCGGGCGATATGATCGACCGAAGCCTGCTGGACTTTATACGCTCGCTGCGTCCCCGTTACGCAACTGGCGTCATTTCCAATGCGTGGCCGGACATGCGCGCATACATCGCCGAGAACAAATTCGAGGATGCCTTCGACAGCCTGACGATCTCGGCGGAGGTTGGGGTGATGAAACCTCAGCCAAAGATCTATCAACTTGCATTGGAGCATGCCAAAGTCCAGGCAAGTGAGGCGCTCTTTGTTGACGATACGCCCGCCAACATCGAGGCCGCCAATAAACTCGGAATGCACGGCATCTTGTTTCTTGATTCGCAGGAAATGCTCGCTGAATTAAAAACTTTCTTGAAATGAGCCAACGCGGAAACCCCTTGTAAATGGCCGCGGCGCAGGATCGACCCTGCGCTGTTTTTTCCCTTAATTTAAATGTTCAAGAATTTCACTCAACATTATGTAGAACCCATCCGCAGTTTCAAACGCCCGGCGCGTTTGTTCCTGCTCATGATCATTTTAGACGGTGTGATCTTGAGCGGCTGGCAGCTGTTCTTCAATTTTTACATGCTGCAAAGCGGGTACACGCGCGACTTCCTCGGGCTGGTCAACTCGATGCCATCCGCCGCCGGATTGATCTTCGGCATTTTTGTCGGCCGCATCTCAGACCGCATTGGGCGCAAAGCCTCCATCATCATCGGCATCACGATGGCGAGTGTGTTCATGCTTATGCAGATCACCTTCCGCCAACCGGTCATCATCGCCGCATCCGCTTTTCTGACGGGCGTCTTCAACATGCTATTCATCGTCAGCCAGGCACCGCTGATGATGAAACTCTCAGACAAAGAAAATCGCACCATGCTCTTCAGCCTGAACTATGGCTTGCAAACCATCGCCGGGGCCGCGGGCAGTCTGTTCGCCGGTCAACTCCCGGCCATCTTTGGGACGATGTTCCACGTTGATGCTCACAGTGCGACGGCCTATCAAGCGGTATTGATCTCAAGCGTTCTGTTGGGGACGGTCTCCCTGATCCCGATCTGGATGATGGAAGAACCGCGTGCAGCTCCGGCATCAAATCCGCCTCAACCCGAATTCTCAAGTGGTTCGCCGCGCTACAAGCTTTCCTCTTCGCTGGTTGCGTTGATCACCAAGATGGCCATTCCGCAGATTCTGATTGGCTTCGGCGCGGCCATCCTGATCCCTTACATGAACGTCTTCTTCAAGGATCGTTTTGCCGTCAGCGATTCTCTGCTGGGGACTCTGTTTAGCCTGTCGGCGCTCCTGATCGGCATCGGCAACCTGATGGGCCCGCGCCTTGCAACGCAACTGGGCGGCAAGGTGCAGGCCGTGGTCGCTTCGCAATTTGCCAGCCTCATCTTCCTGCTGATCATGGGATTCACGCCGTTCCTGTGGCTTTCATCCATCGGCTTCCTGATGCGGTCGGCTTTGATGAATATGGCTTCACCGCTCTACACCGCCTTTTGCATGGAACATACTCCTGAGCACCAACAGGGTTTTGTGAACAGTATCTTGGGCCTGTCATGGAATATTGGCTGGGCAGTCGGGCCATATATTTCAGGGATCGTGCAGGAGCGATACGGCTTTGGTCCGTTATTTATTACGACTGCAATTTTGTATTCCATAGCCATCGGACTGAGTTGGAATTTCTTTGTCCGAATGGAAAGCCGCTTGGATATAGCACAGGTCGAACAGGCTTGATCTTCATCGGCATGTTTAAAACAAAAACATCAGGTTCATAATGAACCTGATGTTTTTTCTACAAATCTTTTCCATCCCATTCGCGCATGAACTGATCCAGAAACTCGACCATGAATTCATGTCGTTTCTCGGCGATCCGCTTCGCAGTCGACGTGTTCATGCGGTCTTTGAGCAGAAGCAATTTTTCGTGGAAATGATTTATGGTCGCACTCTGACTGGACTTGTATTGCTCAAAGTTCTCGTGCAATTGCGGCGGACTATCCGGGTCGTATATCATTCTGCCTTTAAAACCGCCATAAGCGAAGGCACGGCCAATCCCGATTGCACCGATGGCATCCAGCCGGTCGGCATCCTGGACGATCATGCCCTCGATGGTGTTGATTTTGTTTTTCACGTCTGCTCCCTTAAACGAAAGGTGCATGATGATCTCGCATACATGGCGGGATACTTCTGTGTCCACGTCAGATTGCTCCAGCCACGCTTTCGCGCGGATTGGAGTCTCATCCCCATCGGGATGGAACTTCCAATCATCGAGATCGTGCAGCAACGCCGCCAGTTGGACAACGAACGCGTCGGCTTTCTCGTACTGGCAGATATTAAGCGAATTCTTCCAGACGCGATAAATATGCCACCAGTCGTGGCCTGAGCTATCATTCTGGGATTCCTGCCGGACATACTCTGCTGTCTTTTCGATAATTTCGTTTTGGGTCATCTGTCTATTTTACTGCTCCACTTGCCACTCTGCTTCCTAAATTCCTCACCTTTTTATGATCGCAGATCAAGCCCAATTCACAAAAAGGGAGCGGTATTTTGAGATTACGGTTTCACGCCCAAATGACGAAGACATTTCCCAATCATCGATTAACGCATCTTTGACTGAAAACGTGTAAAATCATTTTGTGGATCCACTTTTGAATGAATCTGCCCTGATCCAACGCGTAGCGGAGGGTGACCAGCAGGCATTCCTGGCTTTGTATGACTATTACGCTGCGCGTGTCCACGCGCTTAATCTGCGCATTCTCGGCAACGCAATGATGGCAGAGGAAGCCACACAGGATACGTTCTTGAAATTTTGGAGCCGCGCCCGTTTATATTTAGCTGAACGCGGCTCGTTCATCGTCTGGTTGTTGACGATTGCCCGCCGCACTTCCCTCGACCGTTTGCGGATGGAGGGCCGCCGCCCCCTGCTTTCCGATTCTCAGGACCCTGAAACCATCTGGCCTTTACTTTCGAACAGCAACCAGGATTCGGAAGAAGCCCGCTGGCGGAGTTTGTATTTCATTGTGCATGACCTGCCGGAGGAACAAAGGCAGGTCATCGAGCTGGCTTATTACCAGGGAATGAGCCAGAGCGAGATTTCAGCAGAGCTTGGCTGGCCGCTCGGCACGGTCAAAACCCGGATGCGCGCCGCTATGGGAGCCTTACGCCGCATATGGCTGAAAGATGAGCATTAGATAAATCCAAATGCCCGTATCCTGGCGTAATTAGAAATAGAGAAAGAATATGAACGATCCACACCTCACTTTCCAAGAGAACCTCGCCGCGTACGCTTTGAGCGCGCTGGATGCTAGTGAAACCGCCGCGCTTGAAACCCACCTGCAGACTTGTGATTCCTGCCGCGCGGAACTGGCCGACTATCAACGCGTCGGCGCGGGACTTCTGTCAGCTCTGCCTCCCCAGGCCCCTCGTCCCGCCCTGAAGCGGACTCTTGAAAAACGTCTTGCGAGTATCACAAAGTCAACGCGTCCGCAGTTCAAGTTAGCATGGAGTCAGGTCGCCATCGCCGGCGCGTTCGTGCTGTTGATCGCGTTGAATGTCGTTTCGACCTTACAGGTTTATTCGTTGAAACAGCAACAGGCAGAATTGAGCAGCCAACATTATTCCGAACAGACAGCTATTGCCATGCTGGCTTATCCGGGAACACAACCTGTATCCTTCGATCAAAATGGAATTTCGGGAAGTCTGTTGGTTGATAGGAATCGAAATCTACTGGCAGTCTTCGCATGGCATTTGCCTCCAGCGCCTGCAGGGAAAACATATCAGATGTGGTTGATCGATGCGAAAGGTGATCGCACCAGCGGAGGCTTTCTCGTTCCGGAGGACAGCCAGCCTTTTGTGATGGCAATCATCGTCTCTCCGCAATCACTGGCGGGATTTAAAGGCATCGGCATCACGCTTGAACCATCCGGCGGAAGCCCGAAGCCAACCGGCCCCAAAATCCTGAGTGTGGATTTTTAAAATTCGATCTCTCGGCAGAGGGCAAAGCCCGCCATCTCAAAGATGACGGGCTTTTATATTTACTCATCAAAAATTTAGATAAGCTAAATCCAATCACAAAAGAGTCAGCGTAATCATCAGTGAAGGCAAGCCTGCTTCAACACACTCTCATTGGAGGAGAGTAGATATGAAAAACAAATTTACTTTGAGTCTTTTACTGGCGTTGGCGATTCTGCTCACTGCTTGCGGACCGCAGGCAACAACCGCACCTGCACCAACCGCAGAACCTGCCACCAATGGAGGCGGAAGCGCGACTACTGCGCCCGCCGTTGTTGTAACTGATACAGCCCCGGCGAATAATTCTGGTTATGGCAACTATGGAAATCCGCCCCAAGTTCAGCCGACAGTGGCGCAACCCACCGCGGCCACTGCATCGAACCCACCACCCAGCGGCGGAGGCGCGACACTATCTGTTAGTGCAGGTGCTTTCCTCGTAGCCGAGAACGGCATGACGCTTTATATGTTAACCACCGACCCGGCTGGCGCAAGCAAGTGTACCGGCGGATGCGCCAACAATTGGCCGCCTCTCACCCTGGCCGGACAACTGTCCGCGGGGACCGGCGTGAACGCGTCCCTGCTTGGTACAACCGTACGCGCGGATGGATCAACTCAAGTGACTTACAACGGTCATCCGCTTTACTACTACAGAGGTGACTCTGCGCCCGGCGACCAAAACGGAGAGGGCGCAGGCGGAGTCTGGTTTGTGGTTTCTGCCAGCGGTGATGCCATCAAACAGTAAATCGTCTTAAATCAAGAGACGGTCACTTCATCAGCGACCGTCTCTTTTCATTTTGGATTCCATTTCATCTTCATATAAACACCCCCATGTTTCAACTCATCCAACATTTGATTTAGCCGCTTCTGCTTCGTGGCTTCCAATTTGGCACGCGTGATCCAGCCAATGTAATCATTCTGTTGGTAATCTGGCCGTGCAAGATAGGCGTCCATCAATCCGCGCAAGTTCAGCGCATTGTGGATGGAATCAGGCATGGGATATCGTGGACGTGGAGGCATGTTTTAACTCCAAGTGATCAAAGGCAGGAGCAGGACGCGCATGCCATCAAAAGTCATCCAGCCAGCACACAACACAATCAGCACAACCGCAATCCAGGAAGTCCAGGACATATTGTTCACCTTTGTGCTAAAACTTTCTGCAAATTTTCTTCCAGAGTTTTTCGCAAGCGGATCGCAATCGGCGCACAGAGATGACGCCGCAGAGTCTCTTCAGTGGCGCCCCTGTCATAATAATCATTGAAGAGCCGAGCGATGGAACTCGTTTCACCCTCAAAGTGTTCGATCTTTACTTCATCTCCGACTTGGATGGTTCCTTCCTGAATTACACGGCAATACAGACCTGGTCTCTCTGCTCGACGATATTGCTTCACAAACTTCGGATCGCCCATGCGCGCCGCCAGCGTGGAACACGGAATGCGCGGCGCAGTGACTTCGAGTATCACAGAGCATACATGCAAACGTTCACCGATGTTGACCTGCGCGCTTTCCAATTCACTGACGGTTAGATTCTCGCCGAAAGTGCCCGCTTCAAGTTCGTGTCCCAATTCTTTCGACCACCAGTCATAATCAGGCTGACCATAAATATAAATGGCCTGATCCGGCCCGCCATGATTCTTTTGGTCGCAGATAAAATCTTCCTGGATGCCAAGCGATGAGATTTGCACAGGCTCGCTGGTTGGAAGTTTATAAATGCCGGTGGTTTCAATTTCGTCCCCCTTCGGCTGAGTACGCTTTTGTCCAATGTTTACGCTAAGTAGTTTCATATCTATATTTTACCTTTATTCAACTGCAAGCCCTGTCAGCAGACAGCAAGTTTTGTTGAGAAGTGCAACCCCATCGAGCTGACTCATCCCATCGAAGCAGGTGCTGGCACACTCCCGGCCCTTCGCACCTACGGTAAATGTTGATAAGCAGGAACTATCTTGGCCCTAAGAATTTATCACCGTTGAAATGAATCATGTGCGAAGGTGTTTCAGAAACCCAGACTTCCGTCTCCCACGCAATATCATTTACAAATTTTTTGAATGTCGTGAGATCCAAAAACGCCGTAACATACACTTTGCCAGCAGTACAATCTTCAAGAAGTCTTTCGAGTTCAAAATGGCGCTTTGGGGAAACAGGGCCATGCGATGTTACTGCTTCGATCAAGAAAAGCCAGTTTCGCTTTTTGTCATAAAGGATGACATCAGGAAGTTTTCCATGTTCTGAAGTTGAAACACCAAGTTTGATAAATATGCTTTGTTCAAAGACAAGAACCTTGTCGGCTGTATCACCAAGATAGATAAGTTTTGCTCCTGGCGCAAAGCGCGGAGCGAATTCTTCGACAATGGCGACTTCAAGTTTGTTGTGTTTGCCTGGCGATAATTTGTAAACTTTCCCATCTGCCACTTGCAAAGGAACTTTATTTTGCTCTCTGGCATTTTGGTAGGTCGCCAACAATGATCCTTGCTGAGCAAGAAACTTGTTGACCATTGATTTCCATTTCGATGTGCCGTAGGAATGCAGAACATCCAAAGCTAAATCAGATAAAATATAGTTATTCAAACCACTATTGGTTGAGCGTGATGGGTCGTCTGCATTGCGAACAACAATGCCCGCCTGTTCAAATTGATGCAAAGCTTTGCGGCGAATGGTTTCTCTGCTGTTTTCAGCGTATTCCCGCCCGTAATCCTGTTTGATTTTAATCAGAATGTCATGGACGCGTAAATTCTGGCTGGCAGCATCCTTCCATTGCATTTTTTCTGATAGATGAGCAAGCGCCAATAGTGTTAATGCTGAAATTTCATTTTGTTGAGCAGAAGGTAAACCAAGTGCTTCCAAAACTTCCTGAGCCTGTTCTATTTTTCCCATAGTTAGTCTGGTCTCCTGAATCATCGGAAATTCTTCAGCAAGCAAATTCATTTGCCAAAGTGTTGAAAAGATAATATTGTCAGCCTGTTCTGCAGTGGGGTTTTGAATCTGTTGGATTTTTTCGCCAATATTCCTGATGACTTTCACAGGCGGCAGTGATAATATGCGTAACTCTGCCGCATTGACTTGTGTGTTTCCATTAACAATGCGGAAATAACGATCAACAATTGCGCTATTAAAAAGCGCGGATAAACCGATGGCTTCAGATGGCAAGAGAGCGCCTTTTTTACCATAGATAAAATTTAAATGATTCTCAAAACCAATTTGCTCAAAACTAAAATCTTTACCAATCAACGGGGCGGAAATTAAGCGACGGCGATCTTCCTTTGAACTAAACCGTCGAAGTAAAACATAGTTTGAATTAGGGACAAGCAAAACAGAATCTTGCGTAGAAATAGCTTGTGGTTTGTCAAACCCATTCAGTGGATACTCAACACAGTAAGGTTTGACGTTTTGCATCCAGAGTAAGGGAACTGTTCCATTCCCTGTTATTACTTTTTCTTTTAGCAAATTCTCGGATCGAAATGGCACGACCCGTCCTGTGGAAACCTGCCAGCTATATTTTTCAAGAGAGCCATCCCAATGGTCAACCGCATCCAAAATTTGTTCATCGTGAACGCCTGTTGGTAATCTAAAAAACACTTGCCCATCTCGATCGTTTAGAAAATGTTGGAATGAAACTTGACGACTAAGTATATTTTCATTTAAATCCAAATCTTCTTTGGATACTGAAATATTGACCGAGCCAGCCCAATATCTTTGCTCTTTTAGTTGAGATAATTTCTCGAAGGAGAAAATGACATTTTCTTGTAAAACTTTATTGCTCTTGAAAACATCATTACGCGATTGAAAAACATGAATTGTCAACGGAGTCACATCCCTCAGCAGATCACGGCGAAATTCCGAGAAGTAAGCACCTGAACAAAAACTACGCGGCACAATAAAACAAGCTTTTCCTTCTGGAGCCAGCAATTTTATACTCAACGCCATAAATATGGTGTAGATATTGGTGTGTCCATTGATTTTTCCAGAAATGGCTTTTACGCGCTTATCTTCTGCATTAAGTTTGAAGTAAGGGGGGTTGCTGACAACAAAATCATATACCTTTCGGCGCGATTGTTCTGCGCCAAAAAGAGATGGCTGGTGTTCGGGAAGGCAGGCCAGTACAAAATCTTCCTGGAAGACCTGCCAATGGATTTTGATTCCGCGTTGTTCGGCCCTTTTACTTGCAAGAGCGAGAACATTACGGGCTACATCACAGAGTACTTTGTCTATTTCATAAGCATCCAGCCAAATTTCCATGGGCTGATTCTCTGCAATAAGTTTCTCAATAACAGCACATGCCAGGACTCCAGAACCAATGGAAGGCTCAATGATAGTTGCGCCAGAATGAATTTGACCCAACCTTTTTGCCATATAATGAGCAGTATTAGGCGGAGTCAAAAACTGACCATGTTCCTTGAGAGTTTCAGAATCTCTGTTCTCAAGAACACGTTTACCCTGTTCATAACTATGGTTGACTAAATCTAAAACTTTCATTCAGGAAATTATACCCTTCACCCATCCCATTTGACTTTCATTAACCTCCCCACTCGTCCAGTTGCGAAAAAGCCAGACAAGACTTATAGTCAAAACCTGACCTGTCAGGCTTGTTCGACCCTTTAGACCAGGAGACTCATAAAAAATGCACGGCTACAGTTGGTTTTCATACATGCGCTCGGGCGATCAAAAGCCCAAGGTAACCAAGGAACTTTTATTACGCGTCCTCAATTACGCGCGCCCTTACTGGACTCAAATCGGCGGATTGTTGGTGACCATCCTGCTCACCACGGGACTCTCCCTGCTGACCCCGCTCATCTTTCGCAATATGATCGACGTGGTTATCCCGTCCAAAGACATCACCCGCCTCATCTGGCTGGGCGTGGCATTACTTTTAATTCCCGCTCTCGAAGGCGGCATCGGCGTTGTCCAGCGACGGCTCAATTCGACCGTCGGCGAAGGCGTCATTTATGATTTGCGCTCGGCGCTCTTCGCCCGTCTCCAGCGTATGTCGCTTCGATTCTTCACGAACACAAAATCGGGCGAGTTGATGAGCCGACTCAACAACGATGTGGTCGGCGCGCAGAATGCCATCTCCAACACCATCACGGACATCATCACCAACGTCATTCAACTGGTCGCCCTGATGGCCGTGATGCTCACTCTGCAATGGAAACTGACTATCGTCAGCGTGCTGATCCTGCCGCTCTTCATCCTCGTCGCCAGCCGGCTTGGCAATGTCCTGCGCGATATTGCCCGCAAGGCGATGGAACTCAACGCGCAGATGAACGCCCACATGAATGAGACTCTCAACATCGGCGGCGCTCTGCTCGTCAAACTCTTTGGCCGCACCCACGAAGAAGAAGCCCGCTTCCGTCAGCGCGCGGCGGCTGTGCGCGATATGGGCATCCGCCGCGCAGTGGTCGGCTCGACTTTTTTTGTCATCATGGGACTGGTCAGCGCGGTGGGCACGGCACTCGTTTATGGCCTCGGCGGTTACTACGTCATTCAAGGCGCGTTCACCATCGGCACCATCGTCGCCTTCGGTTCTTATCTCGGTCAACTTTACGGCACACTTCAAGGGTTGGCTGGCGCGCCGGTTGATTTCAGCACCAGCATGGTCAGTTTCGAGCGCGTCTTTGAAGTCATTGATCTGCCGCAGGATATTATCGAACAACCGGACGCGCTGGCCCTCGGTCATTCAAAGGGCGAACTCATTTTTGATAACGTCACTTTCAATTACAAAGTGGACGATACCAAACTGTTGAAAGACGTCAAACGCTACGGGAAGATGGAAGACGTGGGCGCAGTCTTGTCTTTAACGGAAAAACCGACCACGGACGATGGACGACAGACGACGGCCAAGGGGCAGAATGGTCAATCGTCTGTGGTCAATGGTCGGGACGAAAGAAGCGGCGCTTCATCCAACGAGGAAGCGGACTCCACATCCCAAGCCCGCGAGGTCGCTTTGGAAGGAATCTCCTTTAAGGCCGCCTCGGGAAAGCTGGTCGCGTTAGTCGGCCCATCCGGCGCTGGCAAAACCACGCTGACGTATCTCATCCCTAGATTATATGATCCGACTGGCGGCGTTATTCGCATTGACGGTCATGATCTGCGCAGCGTCACGCTCGATTCGCTTTCCGCGCAGATCGGCATGGTGACGCAGGAGAACTACCTGTTCCACGATACCATCCGCACGAATTTGATCTACGCCAAACCCGACGCAACGCAAGCCGAGATCGAAGCCGCGGCCAAAGCGGCCAACATCCACAACTTCATCGTTGACCTGTCCGACGGCTACGACACGATTGTCGGCGAGCGCGGCTACCGTCTGAGCGGCGGCGAGAAACAACGCATCGCACTGGCACGCGTGATCCTGAAAGACCCGCGCATTCTGGTCTTGGACGAAGCCACGAGTTCTCTCGATAGCGAATCTGAATCACTGATCCAGGAAGCGTTGAAGCGCGTCATGGCCGGACGGACGAGCATCGTCATCGCGCATCGCCTGTCCACGATTCTCGCAGCGGATTTAATTCTGGTTATGGATCGCGGCAGGATCGTCGAACGTGGCACTCATGATGAGTTACTTGCGACGGGAGGGTTATATAGTCAGTTGTATGAAACGCAATTTAGAGGGGAGAGAGTTTGACCACAGACAAAATAGATGAAACCACGTGCTCGCAGGGCGGGGGGAGGCAGAGTACTCATACAACACTTTATGGCGCGCACGTCCACAAGTAGATCGGATGATCGGCCCATGGGTAATCACTGGAAGAAAAACCAGTGTTTACCTGTGAACTTTCGGGGAGGAAGACGAACCACAGATCCGTTAATTCCAGGGCAGCAGGAATATCAAAACGCAACCAGGCATCCACAGCCTGTCCTTGAACCATACCCGGCGTTAAAGCCATGTAATCCGTATGACCCTGGCGATGTCCATAGGTTGACTTGAATTCAGTCTTGCCATTGAGTACGCTAAAATGCTCGGGCGCTGGCAAGTCCTGCTCGTGCTGACTGATATTCTTAAGGGTAATGTGAATCCAGAGAAATTTTTTGCCCGCTGGAGGCTCTCTGGTGGAACCATATTCTGTTAGAAAGTCGGTTGTGATCTCAGCCTGACTCATCACCACTTGGAGATCGTTATAAATAATCATTTGGCCGGGGGAAACAGGTGTGGGCAATTCGTTGTTTTTTACCACAGCTTGTGGAGTTGCTGATAGCGCAGGCGTGAGAACAGAGGGTCCGCTTGCAGAATTGCAGGCGGTGCAGATCAACAGTCCAAGCAAACTACTCAACAGAAGCATCAATATCTTTTTCATATCAAATCACTGGCTTTCAGCCCGATTCCCTAAACCAACAAAGACGCTCGGAGTGCACGAAATCGGTAAAAATATTATAGCATTAGCAAATTATCAAATTCCTGGCATGAACACGTGCTCGCGAGCGGAAAATTTACAGCCACAAATTGATGATCGCGGCTTCGTTGCTTTTGACTTCCATCGCTTCGCCATTATCTACAAGGATGGATCGGCCATCCGTGCGCAAATCCCACAGCGAGCCGCGCAGGAAAATGCTCATTCCAGACTTTGCCCCGGCTTGATGGATTCGTCCCGCCAGCGCGTACTTATGCCAGCCTTGACCTTCGGTGAGTCGGCCCACGTCGGTTTTATTTACATCTTCGGGCGCGGACGCTCCGGTGTAGCCCTGCCAGGGTTTGTCCCACACACCGCTCTCAGGAATGTATGAGGGCACAGCTATCAAGTCCACGTTTTGCGATTTCAACTTTTTATATGGTTCGGGATACCATGAGTCCGCGCAGACCAGCACACCTAATCTGCCAGCGGGAGTCTCAAAGGTCGGAAAAAGCTCATTCGTCGGCGCGGCCGCTATAAAGTCAAGTTCTGAGGCGATGGGAAAAAGTTTGCAGGCCAGGTTTGGATAAGCGGATCCGTCCGGTTTGTAAACAGCCGATACGTTATAAAGCGGTCCTTTGCCAGCCGCGATGATTCCGTCTCGTACTTCCGGCGCGGGAAGCAGGATCGAACCGGCAACTATCGTGGCGGAATATTTTTTTGCCAGCGCGGAAAAAGTTGAATGATATAGAGCCGCCATGCTCCTGGCTTCGAGGCGGAAGAGGCTCGCGGCAATCTTATCTTTTTCTTTTGCAGAAAGCAGAGTGAGGGCGAGTCGCGAAATGTGGCGGAGCGCAAGCGCACGCATGGCGTTGTTAAGATTTTTGGCATCATACACTTGCGGACCTTCGCCCGCAATAACCAGCCACGCGCCGATGTATTCCGGCCAGATAATGATGGTGCGTTTGTTGATCCAGCCTTTTTGATCTGCGGATTCCAAATAGCTGTTTAATTTCGCGAAGAACGCCTCGCCTGAGACGTAATCGGCCGTCGTCATGAACGGCTGAATGCCCAGCAGGTTGCCGCGTTGATTCTTATGCCCCCATTCGATCATTTCCACGGAATGCAATTCATTATTCATTTTCTCCATCAAGCGCAGGCGAAATAATTTTCAAGATTCGCAGCCTTTGCACTCTTAGCGGTAAAAAGAAGAAATGACATGGCGGCCAAGCATGTGCCCGATCTTTTTTCTCGTTTGTCATGGTACACCAAATTACCCAGCACTTCAAGGTATTATATAATCGTCAGAGGTTATAATTGGCGCAATGATCGAACTCAGCATCCCTGGACGCGGCAGCTTGCGGCTTGAACATCTTGTGACCGATGTCAATGGCACGCTGGCAATTGATGGCGTTCTGATGGACGGCCTTGCCAAACGCATCGCATCCGTCCGTGACCGGTTGAGGGTTCACCTGCTCACCGCCGACACACACGGACGGCAGGCCGTGATCGATCAGCAGCTCAACCTCGTCGCAACACGTTTGATCGAAGGCAATGAACAGGAACAAAAGCGCGCCTTTGTTGAAAAACTCGGTGCAGATCATGTCCTCGCCATCGGTCAGGGTGCGAACGATGCGTCCATGCTCAAGACCGCCGCGCTTGGAATTTGTGTCATGTCCGCCGAGGGCGCGGCGGTTGAAACAATTCTCGCCGCAGACCTTGTCCTCCCAAATATATTCAGCGCATTCGACCTGCTCGATAAACCCATCCGTATCATCGCGAGTCTCCGCAAATGACCAACCCCGATCCCAACTTTCCATCGCAGGAACCACGCCTCCCGCACGAACCCGTCCCGCCACGCTTCCGCCGACGTCGCCGCGGCCAGCTCATCATCCCGACCGATGCGGCAGGCCGCGCCGGCCTGCTTCAATCACTGGCCAAGCGCGCCTATCCATCCTATGAGTTATTCGTCTTCGCCGTCCTGTGCGGAGCCATCCTCGGCCTCGGTTATATTCTTGATTCGCAAGCCTTGTTGGTCTTCGGCATTTTGCTCGCCCCGCTGATGACTCCCTGGATCGGCCTGCTGCTGGCGGCCATCACCGGCTCTATGCGTTTCTTCTTCGAGACCTTCATGGCTTTGCTCATCAGCGCTACGCTGGTATTTCTGATCGGCATGCTGGCAGGCTTCGCGGTGCGCGCCTTCCTGCCACGCACGCTTAACGAGGCATTTATTCACAGCAGTCTGTGGTGGCCGGATCTGATCGTCCTGGCGTTGGCTGCCATCATTCTCACGCTTTCCTTTGTGCGCTCAGAAGAAAAACCGGTTCTGCCCAGTGTGATGCTGGCCTATGAATTATTCGTGCCGCTCAGCACGGGCGGCTTCGGCCTTGGCGGCGGCGTCGGACACATTTGGCCGAACGGCTTGCAAGTTTTCATCGTGCACTTTGCGTGGGCCAGCTTGTTTGGACTGCTGACGCTGGTCGCTTTGCGATTCCTGCCGACCAATTTTCAAGGATTCGCTCTCACGGCGGGGACGGTGTTCATCCTGGTTGTGGTGCTCCTATTTCAAATGAGTGGGGGCAATTGGACTCCGGCCTCCACGCTGCAAACCAACCCTGCACCGCTTCCCACTTTGACCACGAACCTGTCACCCGCATCGGGGCCGAACTCTCAACTCCAGCCTTCGTCTACGCCCCTGATCGAAACGGTGACTCCCACTGAGACTCTCCAAGTCACGCCCGTGCCGCTTACGCTCGAGGTGACTCTGCCCCCCAGCGAGTCGCCGACTATGACCCTCACCATCGAACCGACTCCCGTCTACGCGCGCATCATGTCCGATCAAGGCGGCGTGTTCCTGCGTGCGTCACCCAACGGAAAATATATCGACATCCTTGATAACTACACCTTTGTCCAGGTGTTGCCGGATACACAGGAACTCAGTGGCTGGATGTGGGCGCATGTGATCGCAGTCAAGAACGGTGTCAAATTGGAAGGCTGGATCATACAGCTCGCTCTACAAGTGGCAACGCCCGCCCCCAACTGGCAGCCATCCGACACACCAACAATCACTGCAACACCATAAATTTTGGTAGGGGCGAGGCGTTGCCTCGCCCCTACAATTTCATTTGGAGAATTAAATGCCCATTCACTTTGGAACTGACGGCTGGCGCGCCGTCATCTCAGATAGCTTTACCTTCGACAATCTCCGCATTGTTGCGCAGGCCATCGCCGACGCGGTCGCGTCCGATCACTGGGACAAATCCGGCAGAGGCGGCACAAAGCCCGACCCCAAAAAAATAGTCGTCGGCTACGACACCCGCTTCCTATCCGATAGATTTGCGGGCGAGCTCGCACGCGTGCTGGCCGCCAACGGATTCATCGTTCAACTAGCCCAGTCTGATTCACCGACCCCAACCATTTCATTCGCAGTCAAAAATCAACACGCCATCGCGGGTGTGATGATCACGGCCTCACACAACGCGCCGCGTTATAACGGCGTCAAACTCAAAGCATCCTACGGCGGCTCGGCCCTGCCTGAACAATGCCGCCGCGTCGAAGTCTACATCAACGACAACGAAGAGCAGGCGCGCGGACCGAACTTGATGGACTTCAAGAAAGCGCGCGCGGCAGGGTTGATCCAGAGATTCAATCCACTGCCCGCTTACTTCGACCATCTGCGCACGTTGATCAACAGCGATATCATCGCAGACAACCCGCAACGTTTCGTGGTAGACGCCATGTATGGGTCAGGCCGCGGTGTGATCAAGGCCTTCCTGCAAGGCACAGGCTGTGACATTGCCGAGATCCGCGGCGAGATGAATCCCGGCTTCGGTGGAATCCATCCCGAACCAATCGCAAAGAATCTGGGTGCGTTGGCATCCGCCATCAGTTCGGGTATGGGCAATTTCGGAGTCGTGACCGATGGCGACGCAGACCGCATTGGCGCCATGGACGAACGCGGTACATTCGTTGATCCGCATAAGATCATGGCGCTGTCGCTCAAGTATCTGGTCGAGCAACGCGGCATGAGCGGCGCAGTCGTGCGGACAGTGTCCACGACGCGCATGATCGATCGTCTCGCAAAAAAATATAGCTTGAAAGTTTACGAAACGCCGGTGGGCTTCAACCACATCGCGGATTATATGATGCAGGAAGATGTGCTGATCGGCGGCGAAGAATCGGGCGGCATCTCATTCAAGGGACATATCCCCGAAGGCGACGGTCCCATCATGGGCCTCTTGCTGGTGGAGATGATCGCGGCCGCAAAGAAACCATTGGGCGTGTTGGTGAACGATCTGCTCGAGGAAGTGGGTCCCGCTTTATATGAGCGCGTCGACCTGCGCCTCAGCCGGCCCGTTGCCAAAGCCAAGATAACCGAGTTCATTACCAGGCAAGCCCCGAAGGAAATCGGCGGCCAGGCCGTACAAGAAGTCAGTCAGCGCGACGGCGTGAAATACATCATGGCCGATGACTCGTGGCTGCTCATCCGCCCATCGGGAACAGAACCGGTCTTGAGAGTTTATGCCGAGGGCCGGACGAAAGAGATGGTCAAGGCATTGATGGCTTATGGTCAGAAGGTCGCGGAGAGTGTGGTGTAGTGCTATCTCAACGCTTGCGAGGAACTGACTCCCAGCCACTCATAAATGTGAGTGGTCGCCTTTGACTGGTTGAGGGTGTAAAAGTGGATGCCCTTGACATTATTGTCCAGCAGGTCAAGCGCCTGCGCTGTGGCCCAATGGATGCCCACCTTTTCGGCGTATTCCTCGTTCTCGGCACGTCCCATAGCACGCAATAACTTGGATGGAAAAACCGTCCCGCCGGAGAGTTCGGCCATGCGACGCATGGATTTCTGGCTGGTGACGGGCATCAGTCCTGCCAGGATCGGCACCTTGATCCCAGCCAGGATACAGCGCTCACGAAAATCCAGAAAATAATGATTGTCAAAAAATAACTGGGTGCAGATGAAGTCCGCGCCCGCGTCCACTTTGGCTTTGAGATACTCCATCTCTTTCAGGCGGTTAGGCGTTTCAGGATGACCTTCGGGATAGCCCGCCACCCCAATGCCCAGCATGGGAAAATTCTTTTTGATATACGCCACCATCTCGGTGGCGTTTTTAAATCCATCCACGGCAGGTACGAAGGGTCCACTGCCGCGCGGTGCATCCCCGCGCAGGGCCATGATATTGTGGATTCCATTGGCAGTGTAAGTCTCCAAAATGGCGTGGATCTCGGGAATGGAGGAGCCGACGCAGGTCAAGTGACTGACAACGGTCAGATCGGTTTCCTGTTGCAGACGGATCACCAAATTATGGGTCAACTGGCGGGTGGAGCCACCGGCACCATACGTCACGCTGACGTAAGAGGGTGCGAGCGGCGTTAATTGCTCGATCGACTTTCGCAGGGTCTCCGCCGACTCAGGCGTGCTGGGCGGAAAGAACTCGAAGCTGAAGGTGGTATCGTGCGCTTGAAAAATTTGCTGGATGTGCATGATCGTCCTCCTTTGGATAACAGAACGGGACAGCAGATAATCTGTTGTCCCGTTCGATTATAAATCTATTATTTACTTGCGTCGCCAGTGCGACTCTTAATCGTCGCGCCAGGAAGATCACCGCGATCAGCGCCATGCCCATGAAGACCAAACCGGGTGCGTTGTATTCGTCCGTGAAGCCGGTGCCGGCCAATGCGGTGGAGGTCGGCA
>Ga0172370_10004099_pt1 | contig 19750 bp, 22 predicted proteins | sample LakKiv5m_FD_114538 | JGI IMG/M metagenome (GOLD analysis project Ga0172370, IMG submission 114538) | Freshwater microbial communities from Kabuno Bay, South-Kivu, Congo - kab_022012_11.5m | ecosystem: Environmental > Aquatic > Freshwater > Lake | place: Democratic Republic of the Congo...
AAGAACCCGGGCACGTCGATTACCTTTACCGACCTCGTGCGCGGCGAAATCACCTTTGCCACTACGTAGCTTGGCGACTTCGTCATCGCGCGCTCGCTCGACCATGTGCTCTATCACTTCGCGGTCGTCGTCGACGATATGGACGCGGGCGTGACCCACGTGATTCGCGGTGAGGACCATATCTCGAACACCCCGCGCCAGATTCTGATTCAAGAAGCGCTCGGTGCCGCACGTCCCGCCTATATTCACCTGCCGCTGATTCTCGACGAGAAGCGAGCCAAGCTCTCGAAGCGCTCGGGTGCGACGAGCGTGATGGACTATCGTGCTGAAGGTATTTTGCCTGAAGCACTCGTGAATTATCTCGCGCTCCTCGGCTGGAACCCGGGTGGCACACGCGAAGATTTCTCGCTTAAAGAGCTCGTCGAACTCTTCTCGTTCGACGGCGTGCAGAAGAGCGGCGCAATCTGGAACCGCGATAAGCTCCTCTCCGTCAATCAACACTGGATGCGGAAGCTCTCGGACGACGACTTCCTGACGCACATGAGGGGTTTCGTAAATCCTTCATCAAATGAAGGATTTACGAAACCTTTCATGCTAAAAGCCATCCCGCTCCTACGCGACCGCGCGCGCACCTTCGGCGAGGCGCGACAGATGCTTACGGGCGAGCTCTCCTGTCTCTTCACCCCCGTCAGCCCGACGAAGGAAGGCCTCACGGCCAAGGAGCCCGCCGACCGCCCAGGAGGGGTCACAAAAGAGGCCCTGGAGGCCCTCCAGACGGCCATTTCAGCCCTCCCGGAGGGGGTCTCGGCCGAGGTAGCTAAAGGGGCCTTGATGCCCTTGGCGGACGCCGCCGAGGCAGTAGAGAAGGGAGGTCGCGGCGCCTATCTCTGGCCACTCCGCTACGCGCTCTCGGGGCTCGAGCGCTCGCCCGACCCCTTCACCCTTATCCATATCCTCGGCCGCGCGGAGTCACTCGCGCGCGTCAAAAACGCTATTGCTATACTGCAGTAATGGGTCTGCCTTCCCGTATTCTATTCTTCGGCTTTCTTTTCTTTTTGCTCGTGCCAGGCACGAGCCATGCGCAGTCGGCCACCGACATTCAGTCGCAGATAGACGCGAACAATAAGCAACTCCAAGCGATTCAGGCCGAGATTGCCGGCTACCAGGCACAGCTCGATACCTTGGGGACGCAGAAGAACACGCTCCAATCCACCATCGCTTCGCTCACCACCTCGCAGAAGCAGCTCGCGGCGCAAATCGCCGCAACACAAAACAAGATTTCGTCGGCCAATTTGAAAATCCGCGAGCTCACTATCTCGATAGGGGACAAAGAAACCATCATCACCTCCGACGAGAGCGCTGTCGCCAAGGCTCTCCGCACGATTGCCCAAGGTGAGCAGATGTCGCTTGTGACCCAAGTGCTCTCGACCGAGACGTTGGGTGCGCTCTGGAAGACCGCCGACTACGCAATCCAATTTAACCGCGCGCTCGGCGCCGATATCAAGAGTCTGCGCGACGCGCGCACCGTGCTCGCGACGAACCGCGACCAGGTTACTGCCGCCAAGGCCGAGCTCGTCTCGCTCCAGAACGATCTCGCGAGCCAGAAGCGCTCGGTCGACGCGAGTAAGGCGGCCGAACAGCAGCTCCTCGCACAAACCAAGAATCAAGAATCGAATTATCAGAAGTTGATTGCCAAGAAGCAGGTGGAGGGGAAGGCCTTCGAGGACGCACTCGCTTCGCTCGAGAGCAAGTTGAATCTCATCGTCCACCCCGGACTCCTGCCGAAGACCGGCACTGGAGTGCTCAGCTGGCCCTTCAGCAACGCCTTTATGATGAACTGCACGAAGCGCTCAAAAGTCTTTGGCAATCTCTTCTGCGTGACGCAATATTTCGGTAATACTGCCTTCGCCACCGCAAACGCGCAGGTCTACAACGGTCACGGCCACAACGCCATCGACATCTCGGCGCCTATCGGCACGCCGGTCGATGCCGCGCTCGCGGGCACCGTCCTCGGAACAGGGAACACGGACGCGGTTCCCGGCTGCTACTCCTTCGGCAAGTGGGTGATGGTCGTACACGGCAACGGCCTTTCGACGCTCTATGCACACCTCTCCGAGATTGATGTCTCGAAAGGGCAGTCGGTCGACACGGGTCAGCTCCTCGGCCTCTCGGGGATGACCGGCTTCGCCACCGGCCCGCACCTCCACTTCGGCGTCTATGCGACGGAGGGGACACAGGTGATGACGCTCGGCCAATTTCGCAGTTCAACAGCGACACCGTGCAAGTATGCGACGATGCCGGTCGCGACACTCGAAGCGTACCTGAATCCGCTCTCGTATCTCTAGTTCCCAACAGGGAAGGGAGTGCGTGAAATATGGGTATCTCGGCATACCGAGATTCTTGACAGGTGTATACTACAGGGTATGGCGCTTGTATCCATCCTCCGGATGATGCTCTTCGCGCTCGTCTTCGTGCTCACTCTCTCGTTCTTCGGTATCTCTATCCAGTCTATCGTCCACTCCTCGGTCGGAGAGGAGAATATTGCCTACCTCTCGGGCCTGCTCTCTCGCGCATGGGCGTTTGTACTGCATCTCTACGACTGGGCCACCATATGGATCCGGCCGACGGCCTAGCGCGGGGAGGAGATGTAGCCCGAGGGCTGTAGTGTTCGCACAATATATCTTTTGCGCACTCGCCTAGGGTAAGTTTGAAAAAGATACTCCCCTATCGTTTTCAGTTAAAAATTAGCAGGTCGTGTTCGCGGTGATGTAATCGTATACCTCATCAACCGTGTCGACGAGCGTGTAGAGCTCCATATCTCCCTTATCGATGGCCGCGTGCTTCTCGTAGAGCGTTGTATCGATATAGGCCAAAAGAGGCCCCCAGAAGTCCTTCCCTACCAAAATAATCGGAACGCGGCGGATCTTCTTGGTCTGGACCAAGGTCAGAATCTCGAAAAATTCATCGAGGGTGCCGAAGCCGCCCGGGAAGTAGACATACGCCTCGGAGGCATAGGTGAGCATCACTTTACGCACGAAGAAATGGTCGAAGACGAACTTCTCGGTGAGATAGGGGTTGTAGGACTGGGTGTCGGGCAGGCTGATATTGAGTCCGACCGAGGCGCCGCCGGCCTCGAAGGCGCCCTTGTTCGCCGCCTGCATAATCCCTGAAGAGCCGCCGGTCACGACCGCGAATCCTTTTTTCGCGAGCCGATGAGCGAGGTCTTCGGCGAGCTTGTAGGAATCATCGCCCAAACTCGAGCGCGAACTACCGAAGATAGAAACCGCGAGCCCGTAGCGGCGGATAATATCGAAGCCCTCGATAAACTCAGAGAGAATCTTGAAGATGCGCCAGGACTCAATCTTGCGCGGTTTACAGACGAGGAGCGGGCGCTCGTCGGGAACCGAGCGCGCGCCTTCGTGCACGACGCGCGCGAGCTCTTGTGGCGAAGACTTACCCGAGAGCGAAAGATCATCATTCATTACAAAAATACTAACACACGCTTAGAGCCCTTTGCAGTTCGCGGCAGGTGTGTAGCCCGCTTCGGTCGCCGCCGCAGGCGTAGCGAACCACACTTTGTTTGCGTCGCTGATGCGCTCCGCGCCCGCACAGGTCGGTAAGTAATATTTCGTCCCATTCTTCGAGGCGACAACGCCGGTTCCGGCCGCCGCCGCCGCCGCGGCCGGTAGGGGAGCCACAGTGAGGTCTTCGAGGAGGAGCCGGCTCCCCTGCCCACCTCCCTGCCCCGCCAGGTAGCCAAGGGCGAAGGAGGCCGAGGAGGCGAGCACGAGGACGCCGAGGATAATGGCGTCCCGCGGGACTCGGGCCAGGTATCCTTTGCATTTCTCACGCAAATCTGCTATAGTCACGTCACTAACACTATAGCAGCAGTATGGCATCGACAAAAGCCGGCGGTTCCGCGAAGAACCTCACTGATTCGAACCCGCAGTATCTCGGGGTCAAGCTCGCCGACGGACAGAAGGCACGTCCGGGGATGGTCATCGTGCGCCAGCGCGGCACCAAGATTGAGGCGGGCAAGAATGTCCGCGTGGGCTCGGACCACACGCTCTTCGCCGTGGCCACCGGCACCGTCTCGTATCGCACTCGCCGTAAGACGACCTACACCGGTCACATCGTGACCAAGAAGGTTGCTGACGTTATTCCGGTTCGATAGTGAGTGTGAAGGAGCCGAAGGTCCCGGCAGCGGCGACGGGAATGGTGAAGAGCCCGACCTTCTTAATCGGCTTCTCGATGCGAATCGCGTCAATCGGGAGCTCGACGTGCGCCTGTTCATGCGCTGCGTGCAGGATTTCGTTCGCGCCTACGGCATCATAGAGGACGCCCTTGTCATTCGCCTTCCGCTTAAGCACGATATGCGCCTCGGCGAGCGTCGCGAGGCCCTGCGCCACGAGCGCGGCGTCCACCAGCGAGCGGTCGGCCGACTGCTTGCGGCGGAGCTCGGCCTCCTTCAGCGCGGTGGGTGTTGCGGGGATCGCCATCTTCTTCGGGATGAGGAAGTTGAGCGCGTAACCGTCGGCCGCTTCGAGCGCTTCGTGTGCGCGACCCATATTCTTCACATCCTTGAGCAAAATGACTTTCATCTCGGAAGACTAGCGCACTACTTGCCCGTCGTCAAAAACTTGATGGCACGCACGACCTGAGTGTCGTTGCCGTCCGGCGTGTCGGCCTTCGTGTAGCTCGCGGTGATATCCGGCGTAATGCCGTTGCCCATAATCCAGTGCCCGGCGGGTGTAATCCAGCGTGCGACCGTCACTTTGAGTGAGCCCTTGTCGATATCCAGAAGCGTCTGCACCGAGCCTTTACCAAATGATTTCTGCCCGATGACCGTCGCGACCTTGGCGTCCTGGAGCGCACCCGAGAGAATCTCGGAGGCTGAGGCCGAGCCACCGTCGATAAGCACGACAATCTTTGTACTGGCGGGGACATCGTCGTAGCCGAAGCTCGTGTGCACATCGTTGTCCTCCTTGCCGCCGAAGTCTTCGGTGACGATGGTCGCGCCCTTCGGCAGGAAGTGGCTCGCGATATCGACCGCTGCGTCGAGGTAGCCTCCCGGATTACCGCGCAGGTCGATAATGAGCTTGGTCGCGCCCGAGGCCTTGAAGCGCGAGAAGGCCTGGTCGAAGAGGTCAGCCGAGTTAGAGGTGAACTCATAGAGCGCGATGCTGTAGACGCCGGTCGCGCTATCGAGACCGTCCTTGGTCTCGGGTACCTGAATCGTGTCGCGCACAATCTTAATATCGAGCGACTTGCCGTTGCGGATAATCGAGAGCTCAACTGTGGTGCCCTTCGGCCCGCGAATCTCGCTCACCGCCTTGTCGGTCGAGAGGCCGTCGGTCGACTTACCATCAATCGCGATGACCTGGTCGCCAGCTTTGACGCCCGCGGCCTCGGCGGGCGTGCCCTTCAAGGGCGCGACGACGGTGAGCACACCGTCTTTGACTCCAATCTCCATCCCGACACCGGCGAAGCTGCCGGAGATATTCTCGGCGAATGCCTTGGCCTCCTTCGGCGGGAAGAAGACGGTATAGGGGTCATCATAGGCGGCGGCGAGACCCTCGATCGCGCCGTAAATCTTGTCCTTTTTCGACGGCATCGTCGACGAGGCGTGGGTAATCACGTAGTTCTCCTCGAGCACGTTCCACGCCTTCCAGAAATCAGTGAGGTCGACGCTCTGGTCGGGCGTCGCGTCGAGTCCGTCGCCCATAAGCGGCAGGTGCGCCACTACCGAGGCAGTCGAGCCATCGCTGCTTACGATCACTCCCGCGCTAAATGCGAGCGCCGCTACGAGCGCGTAGGAGATACCGCGCGCGACAATACTCTTCTTCGTGATGTGCTCCGAGAGCATGTCCGCACAGTGTAACACGAGCCTCATTTCTGCATGCTATGCTGGAGCGATGGTAACGCGGCACGACTATCGCGGCGGGGTCTGGATTGACCTCGAACAGCCCTCGGCAGATGAGATTCGGGAGATTGCACAGGAATTCTCGGTGAGCGAACGCCTCGAGAGGGAATTGCACTCCCCCACCCCGACCCCGATGGTTGTGAACGAGGGCGACGCGGAGCTCCTCGTGCTCCACTTCCCTGCTCACGGCGCCGAAGACGGCAAGACCGAGAATCAGGAGCTCGATTTTATCGTCGGTAAGGAGTTTATTATCACCGTCCGCTATGCGGTCGTCGCTCCCTTGCACCACCTCCAGAAGCTCCTCGAGACGCAAAAGCTCGTCGCCGCGCAGGTTGCGCTCACGACCGACGTCCTCCTTGAGGTCCTCTTCGCCCACCTCTACACCTCGGTACACGACCACACCAACCACACCGTCTCCCGCCTCGCCAGTATCGAGACCGATATGTTCGACGGCGCCGAGCGTCGCACGATCCTCTCGATTCTCCAGGTCTCGCGCGAATTCCTCCATATGGAGACTGCGATTGCGAACCAGGAGGAGCCCTTGGGTCGTTTTATCGAGCACTTGGGAGCGAAGAATTACTTCGGCCCCACCTTCCTCGAGCGCGGCGAACGTATCCTCGCGAGCCGCACGCAGATTGCTCATCTGGTGAAGACCCATCGCGCCGTGGCGGCCGAGCTTCGCGAGACCAATATCGCGCTGCTTGAGTCGCATCAGAACGAGATAATGAAGACGCTCACGGTAATCAGTTTTATCCTCATGCCACTCGAACTCCTCACTATCATGCTGGGGATGCATCTGCCGGGCACTCCCTTCTTTGACTCGAATCCAAATTCATTCTGGGTGGCTCTCGCATTCCTCTTCTCAGTTGCTGGCATTATGATTATTGTCGCTGCGCGCAAGCGATGGCTCAATTGATCGTATGACATTCTTTGCGCGCATCTTCGGCAAGAAAAAGGCCGTCGCCGTGCAATCGGCGCAGGTCTTCTTCACCAACACACTCTCGGACAAGAAGGAACTCTTCGTCCCCCAGCGGCCGGGGCTCGTTCTCTTCTACTCCTGCGGGCCGACCGTCTACGGCCCGGCACATATCGGCAATCTGCGCTCCTTCGTCTTCTCCGACTCGATAGCGCGCGTGCTCGAGGCGGCCGGCTACCGTGTGCGGCGTGTGATTAATATCACTGACGTTGGTCACTTGGTCGGCGATGGCGACCGCGGCGAGGACAAGATGGCTGCGGGAGCGAAGCGCGAGCATTCGACGCCTGAAGAGATTGCCGAGCGCTATACCAAGCAGTTTATCGCTGACCTCGATGCGCTCCGTATCAACACTGACGAGATTACCTTCCCGCGCGCGACCGCGTATATCCGCGAGCAGATCGCACTCGCCAAGACGCTTGAAGAGAAGGGCTTCGCGTATGTTATTCCCGACGGACTCTATTTCGATACAGAAAAGTTCCCCGGCTACGGGAAGTTGGGCGGCATCGACCGGGTGCAGATGGAGGCGGGCGCGCGCGTCTCGACCAAGGACAAGCGTCACCCCGCCGATTTCGCGCTCTGGCGCGCTGCGAAGCCATCTGACCTCCAGCAGTGGGACAGCCCCTGGGGTCGCGGTAATCCGGGCTGGCATATCGAGTGCTCGGCGATGGCGCGCGCACTCCTCGGACAAGAGATCGACATTCACTCGGGCGGCGAGGACCATATCGCGACGCACCACAACAATGAGATTGCGCAATCTGAAGCGGCAAACGGCCGCATGCTCGCCCACTACTGGCTCCACAACGCCTTTCTCACGATGGGCGGCGAGAAGGCCTCTAAGTCGCTTGGCAATGTGGTCTATCTCTCTGACATTGTTGCGAAGGGCTATCACCCGCTCGCTCTCCGCTACTTCTTCCTCCAGGCACATTACCGCACGCCGCTCTCCTTCTCCTATGACGCGCTCGCGGGGGCCGCGAGCGCGCTCGAGCGGCTCTGGCGCTCCGCGCGCGAGGTCGCCACAGAGTCCAAACGCGTGAGCGCCGAGTCCGAGGCGCGCGACCGCTTCCGCGCGGCGCTGCGCGATGACCTCGCGACCCCGCAGGCCCTCGGTATTCTCTGGGAGACACTCCGGAGCGAAGACTACACACCCGAGGAGAAATGGGGACTCCTCGAGGATGCCGAGGTACACCTCGCGCTCGACCTTATCGCCCCACCCGACCTCGCCGCCCCTGCCGCCGAGGTGCCCGAGGCTATCCGCGAACTCCTCGCGGAGCGGGAGGAGGCCCGAGCGGCCAAGGACTTCGCCGAGGCAGACCAGCTCCGGGCCGCTATCGAGGAAGGTGGATATCGTGTGGAAGACGGCCCAAAAGGCGCAGTGTTGACTCGGAAGACTCTTTGATACAATCAGCGGGATGGCCACCACTACTGATCGCGTCCCGCCCCAGTCACTCGAGTCTGAACGCGCCCTGCTCGGCGCCCTACTCCTTAAGCCCGACGCGATTCACGACGTCTCCGACCTGATTCTCTCCGACTCCTTCTATGCCGAGAAGCATCGCATCATCTTCAGCGTGATGCGCGAGCTTATCGAGCGCGGCGAGCCCATCGACCAGATCTCGCTCTCGGCACGCCTCTCCGACCAGGGGCTCCTCGAGCGCGCGGGGGGCAGGAGCTACTTGGCCGAGCTCGCCGCCGCCGCGCCCGCGCCCGGCAACTACGCGCACTACGCCGAACTCGTCTCGCGCAAGTCGCTGATGCGTGCCTTGATCGACGCCGCCTATACCATCAATGAGTCCGCCTACGACGAGTCGCGTGACACGATGGAGGTCTTGGACGAAGCCGAGAAGTCGGTCTATGCGATCGGCAACGCCTCGGCCGCACACAAGTTCATCGCTATCGGTGACACGATTCACGCCGCGTGGGAGCGCCTCGAGGCGCTCTCGCACAAAGAGGATGGGATTCGCGGCGTCCCCTCCGGCTTCCCTGCTCTCGACAATCTCCTCTCCGGCTTCCATCCCTCCGACTTGGTAATTCTCGCCGCGCGCCCCTCGATGGGTAAGACCTCGCTCGCGCTCGATATTGCGCGCAACGCGGCCGTGCGCCACAACGTGCCGGTGGGAATCTTCTCGCTCGAGATGTCAAACGAGCAGCTTATCGACCGCATGCTCGCAGCCGAGTCCTTCGTCAACTCCTGGAAGCTGCGCACGGGTCAGGTGCGCGATGAGGACGACTTCAACCGCATCCGCGACGCGCTCGAGTCGCTCTCGAAAGCGCCTATCTATATCGACAACAAGCCGGGCAATAATATCCTCGCGATGCGTGCAGTCGCGCGTCGCCTGAAGCGCGAGCGCGGCATCGGACTCATCGTGGTCGACTATCTCCAGTTGATGGCCCCCACCAACACCAAGGCCTCTGACTCGCTCGTGCAGCAAGTGACCGAGATTTCGCGCTCGCTGAAGTCGCTCGCACGCGAGCTCCAGGTGCCGGTCATCGCGCTCTCCCAGCTCTCGCGCGCCGTCGAGCAGCGCGGTGGCAAGCCGCGTCTCTCCGACCTGCGCGACTCGGGCTCGATCGAACAAGACGCCGACGTGGTGATGTTCATCCATCGCGACGACAAGCGTAATCCGGAGAGCGACCGGCCGGGTGTCGCCGAGATTCTCATCGAGAAGCACCGCAACGGCCCGACCGGCAAGTGCGATCTCTTCTTCGATGAGAAGCGCGCCACCTTCCAGAGTGTGGACAATGCCGGCTACGGCGAGCTCGCGAACGAATTCTAATGGACGCCATCGACGCACTCGCCCGCGCGCTCACTCGCTTGCCTGGTATCGGGCCACGGCAGGCCAAGCGCTTTGTCTACTTCCTCCTCGCCTCTCCGGCGAGTGAGCGCGCCGAGCTCGCCTCGCTCGTCGGCGCGCTCGGCCGATCAGTGCACCAGTGCTCCGAGTGTATGCGTTTTTATAATGGGACGACGAATGCGAGCTGTAACTACTGCACCGACACCGCGCGCGACGCGTCGCTCCTGATGCTCGTCGAGAAGGATCAGGACCTCGCTGCCGTCGAGCGTGCGGGTACCTATAAGGGCCGCTACTTTGTGCTCGGCGGTGTGCTCACGCTCTCGGGTAAAGGTGCTATACGCGAGAAAGAGCTTCTACGCGCTGTCGAGGCGCGGGCGAAGAAGGGATTAAAAGAGATAGTCCTCGCACTCTCGGCCACGAGCGAAGGCGAGCACACGGCCGACCATGTGCGCACTCTCCTCGCGCCGTATCGCGCGGGCGTCACGCTCACCACACTCGGTCGCGGCCTCGCGACCGGCAGTGAGCTCGAATACTCCGACGCCGAGACGCTCCGCGCCGCACTCTCGAACCGCCACGCGACTTGACGTAGCTTCGCTTGTGAGTACTGTAGGCGTAGAAGCGTCAGCTCGGGGTTGGCCCGGGCGGCAAGAACCTATGGAGGTAGTATGGCACGCGCAAAAACAATCAAGGGAGTGAGGGCCCCGACACTCAAACAGCTCGAGTCCAAGCAGTGTTCGCTGGAAGAGCTCCAGGCAGCATTCCTCAAGTTGGTCGGGATGTACAACAAGCTGGTGGTCGACTTCAATCACATGAAGACTTCCGGACGGATTAGATCGAAGCAGGAGGCGGAAGAGGCCATCTGGAACAGACCCTTCACCATCTGAACGAAGTACACGACACAAAAGCGCCCACGTGGGCGCTTTTTGCTTATATTGTCTCATTTGATGGGTTTCGTAAACCCATCATGGGTTAGCGCGCTTCGACGAAGGTGAGCGCCTTGCCCTTGGCCGAGGCGCGACCGGTGCGGCCGATACGGTGGATGTAATCCTCGTAGGTCGAGGGTAGGTCGTAGTTAATCACGTGCGAGACGGCGGGAATATCGAGGCCACGCGCGGCGACATCGGTCGCCACGAGCGCGGTCACGCTCCCGCGTTTGAAGGCGTCGAGAGCGCGGATACGCGCGCTGTAGGTCTTGTTACCGTGAATGCTCTCGGCGTGAATGTGTGCGCGAGAGAGTGCCTTGGCGAGCTTCTCGACACCGTACTTGGTGCGGCCGAAGATGAGCACCTTGCTGAAGTCGCGATCCTGGAGGAGCCCGACGAGCACCTCGAACTTATCCTTGCCGCGCGGGACGCGCACGACATCCTGTTCGACGTTCCTCGAGGTATCCTGTCTCTTGACCGAGATAATGACCGGCTTGTCGAGGAAGTCGCCGATAAGCCGCTCAACCTCCTTACCCATCGTGGCCGAGAAGAAGAGTGTGTGACGCTCCTTACGCATCTTGGCGAGGATAAAGCGCATATCGTCGATGAAGCCCATATCGAGCATCCGGTCGGCCTCGTCGAGCACGACCGAGCCGAAGCTGGAGAGGTCGAGCGCCTTACGCTCCATCAGGTCCTTCAAGCGACCGGGGGTGCCGATGACAAAAGCCGGCGCGTGCCGGAGCGCGGTAATCTGCGGGCCGATATTCGCCCCACCCACCGCGACCATACCGCGGAATCCGAGCCCTTTGGCGAAGCCGGCGAGCTCCTTCTCAATCTGAACTGCGAGCTCGCGCGTGGGCGCCATCACGAGGACACGCTCGCCTCTCTGCTTCATCACTTTGTCGATAAGGGGAATAAGGAAGGCTGCCGTCTTACCGGTGCCCGTCTCGGCGAGGCCGACGACATCCTGTCCCGCGAGCACATGCGGAATCGCTTTGTCCTGAATCGGCGTCGGCGTATCGTAGCCCTTGGCGATAATATTTTTCTTCAATTGGCCGCTCACGTCGAAGTCAGCGAAGCGATGCTCCGCGACAAAGACTGGCTCTTCGGTCGTAACGACGGTCTTGTTGGTGAACTTGGCGATCTCAGACTCGACTTGGCCGAAGGCCGAGAAGCCGCCACGTCGGCCGCCACCACGGCTAAACGACGGTCGGTCGCCATAGCCGCGAGAGCCGCCACGCGAACCGTAGCCGCTACGCGCGCATGAGCCACCGGAGCGGTTGTCGCGCTCGGGCGAGTAGGAGCGGCGGCGCGGCTCTGCGGCGCGCGGCGCGCGCTCTTCACGCGGGGCGCGAGCGCCCCGCGGAGCGTGCGCGCTGCCGCTCGTTGACGATTGATGATTCCATCTGCCTATTTGCATGTGTGTAGTGTTAGATAAAAACGAAAGCACGAACCTTGTCAGGCCTGCTCTCGCGTCGAACGTATCGGTGGGAAAACTAGGAGATCGTGTCGATCTTAACCTTCAAGACTGGCTGGCGATGACCCTTGCGCTTGTAGTAGCGACTCTTGGGCTTGTACTTCACCACCTCGACTTTCTTCGCCTTCCCGGCGAGAACAACGGTACCCGTGACCTGTGCGCCCTTAATTACCGGGGCGCCGATGGTCGTGTCCGAGCCGTTGTCTACCAGGAGCACCTGGTCGAAGACAACAGAATCGCCCTTTTTGAGGTCGCCGGGGAGCTTTTCAATAGCAATCGTGTCGCCCTTAGAGACGACATACTGCTTCCCGCCCGTCTTGATTACGGCCACTTCCATGTCCCTAAAATCTAGCATTTCTGACCTAAAAAGACAAGGCGGACAGCATCGTCCGCCTCTTTCAAACCTATGCTACGCAGTGAATGTGACTTTTTCTCCGGATACACCGCGATTCACGATTGCCGCCCGCTGGCACTTCAGAAATTTCCAGAGTCTGACGGGGCCGTACATGCCGTCCCGGCAGAACACCGTGAACTTGAGTTGCGCGTTCGCTGTGTTCTTGAGGAGCTTCGTGATGAGTGCGTATTCGCACTCCCACAGGTCGCGCGTCTTGCCATCTTGGCAGAGGACATCCTTGTGGGCCCTCTCTGCGGACAATTCGCCCGCAATGACTTCGTTCGTATGCCCCTCGACGGCGCACACGTACCACTTCTTCATCCTTGGCATCACTGCCTCCTTATCAAAAAACCAGTCAGCCCCTACCCTACCGCTCTTCTCTAAAAAGACAAGGGAACGGCTGCTACCGTTCCCCCTACTTCTCACTCTGGCCAGGTCTGTCTCCCAGCGTGCTTATGTATCCCTTGCAACAACAAACGGGCATGTGTACATGGCCGAGTTGCGGGCCCCCGTCGTGACACGTTACTACATGCAAGAGCGTGTACCTTAAAGTCGTGGTCCCCGGACTGCAGATCCTTCCACGGCCACACCACAGCAGAGTCCTGTCGGAATATACACTACTTATTCTTCAGTAGCGAGCGGCTTGTCGAGTAATTCCGGTTCGATATCGAATTTCTCCCCCGCTATCCGGTACACATCCTTATCTATCTTGCCCAGCTCCTTGTAGGCACTGTTGTAGTGGCTCACCGTGGTGCCGAGCGAGACACCGAGCTTACGGTAATACTCCTCATACGCGCCGATATGCTTCCCGAGCTCGCCCACGCGCTTCTGGATATCCGCGGCCTTCTGCTCTATCTGGAGCGCCTTCAAGCCCTGCATCACGGTCTGTAAGTAAGCCAAGAAGGAAGTTGGCGAGACGATGATGACTTTATATTTGCTCGCCGCCCTCTGGATGAGATTCTCCTCCTCGCCCGCGCCTATCTGATTGGTCAAGAGGTCGTAATAGATGCCCTCGGAGGGGATAAACATAAAGGCGAAGTCCATAGTGTCTTCTTCCGGGCGAATGTACTTGGCCGTCTCCTGAATACGGAGTTTCAAATCGTTTACGAACACTTTCTCTGCAGCGGCTCGTTCCGGGCTACCAATCGGCGTGCTCACAAACTTGTTGTAGTTATCGAGCGAGAATTTAGAATCGACCGGCACGAGCTTCTTATTAACGCGGACAACAGCATCAACTATCTCTCCATTCTTAAATGGATACTGGATTTGATAATCATTCGGAGACATCACGTTCTTAAGCACTGTCTCGAGGTAGTACTCGCCGAGGATACCGCGCTGCTTCGGATTCTTGAGCAGATCCTGGAGCGACTGGAGTTGTTCGGCATAGGTCTGTGTCTGACGGCCGATTTCTTTCACCGAGGTAAGTTCCGTCGTAATCTCCTTGATAAGCCGGGAACTTTCAGAAAACTGCCGGTGTGAGTTCTCCTGCATCGTGCGCGAAGACTCGCTCACCTTCGCGTCCAAGGTGCGTGCGAGCTCCTGCATCTGCTGTTGGAGGAGCAGGAGCCCCTTCCCTTCTTCCTGCGGGCGCCCTCGGTCGTAGAGGAGCCACCCGACAACGAGGATAAGGGCGACGGCGAGGACAATAGCGAGTGGATCCATATCGTGTAGTATATACGGTTATATGGCTATCCACGAAACCCTGAAGAAGTCTATCCCCGACGCGCTGCGCGCCCACGACGAGACGCGGCTCCGCACGCTCCGCTCCCTCGTGACTGCGATGACCAACGAGGTCGTCGCTAAGAAGCGTAAGCCCGACGAATTCCTCACCGACGAGGAGGCCGTCGCGGTCCTTAAGCGTGCGGCGAACCAGCGGAAGGATTCTATCGAACAGTTCACCAAGGCCGGCCGGGACGAGCTCGCCGCCCCAGAGAAGCTCGAGCTCGCTATTATCGAGTCGTATCTCCCCCAGATGATGAGCCGCGAGGAGATTGAGAAGGTCGTCCGCGCCAAGATGGCCGAGATGAATGTCTCGAGTAAGGCCGAGGCCGGTAAGTTTACCGGCGCGATTATGAAGGAGCTCAAGGGCCAGGCCGACGGCGCCGATGTGAAGGCGATTGTCGATTCGCTCCTCGCCTAGGTATGAGAGAACGCATCCCCAAGCCGGTGCAAGAAGCCATCGCTGCGGATAACCGCGCAGCATTGAGCGCGATGGGTAGGGCTGGCGCGCGCGAACGCGCCCGCTCTAAGGAGATTCTTGCTGCCGAGAAGATTGAGCGCGAGGCCGAGGCTGCTGACAAACAAGCGAAGGAGATGACCCTCACACCCGAGGGCGATGTCCTCCCGCCGGGCGAAGATAACCCTTGAATATTCTCTAGTGCGTGGTACCATACCCCTCTGCCGCATGGGGCGGTTGTCCTTTGAAGGAGGTAGGAAATGAAGCACAAGATGTTTTCTGGTATCGCCGTACACCCCGAGTGCACGGACCGCAAGCACCCAGGCATTGTCGGCATCACGCTCCTTGGGCGGCGGATCACCCCTGGTGAACGCGCGCAGCTCAAGGCATTGAACAATGACAAGAGCCATGGAGTCGGGCATGTCGGCATCCGCACGAGCGAACGCGGCACCTCAATCCTGCTCACCGGACGCTTCACGCCAGTCGAGGCACGCAAGGCCGTGTTGAAGCTGCGCAACGCCGTTCGCGGCGTGACTGGCTCTATAACCATCGTCCGCCAGCTCTCGACCCATCGGGCCGTAAGCCGCGCGCTCGCTGTCTAGCGAGACCGCGATGGTAACACTCACGGCTGAAGCCGCTCGCCTCGACGCACTCCTCCTCCGTGTTCTCGCCATCGCGGAGGGAAAAGAAAAGTGCATCAATGATGCAGTTGATAAGGTGCTTCGGCGCGATGTTCGAGGGGCAGACTGGGCACGCCTCGTCTACCTCAGAAACAGGTTGCGGTCGAAGGCCAAATATAGGATTCGCACCGCCCTCCGTAAGGGGGGAGTGCGTCCGCCGCTGGTACTGACCTGAAGAAGTTTGTACAAACGCAACGCGCAGGAGCATGCTCCTGCGCGTCTTTGTTTTCTTTACTTCCCTCTTCTTTTTTTCTGCTATAAAACAACTCACGGCCTCATCGTCTCACGACTAGGACGGATCCCTCTCATTTTGGGCGGCCGCGGACTTTTCGGTATAAGTCCGCTGTCAATAGTGGCAAGAATCTTGGTTATTTATCTGGTGTCAGCTTTTTCTGTTCGAGGATTCTCGCCCAAGCCCGGACAAAGTACCTTAAGAGCGGCCGGTAATTCGGTAGTCAGGATAATCGGAGATAGGAACCCTTCCTTATTATTCTCTGATTCGCTCTGAAAAGCGGGGGTCGTTCGCATAGGTAAGGGCACGATCGTTTATTCTATACTTTGCCCGTAACTCTTCTATAGAAAGGGTGTTATCTATGAGACCGATGTTGCGCGCGAGCTCGTCTGAATATCCTGGCATTAACACTTTATAACTAAACGGGATGCGTCCGGGAACGATTTCGTTCACATGAGAAACGATGTTTGTCGTGCAGGTGTTGGTGAGTGTATTATAAAATTCTGGTTCAGTCGCGAGCTTGTTTGCGCGGGTGAGCATAGAAATAAAGAGTTTTTGCATATTCGCTTTTGTCGTCCTCACCGGATATAAAAAGACATCGTCTTTGCGGTAGTTTGAACGAAGTTTTATAACGTCCCGTTCGTCGGCTACCACATAGATAATCTCGTATTGGCGGAAAAGGCCTTTGAGCGCCGAGAACGACTCTCCCTTCTCCTTCCGGATCTCCACAGAGATCGCTATGTAGTCGCCGCCCTTAAACCCGAACGAAACGAGTGTATGAGCCGCTCCCGCGCCATACCCAGAAAATGGTTCAACCATATACCAGACTGACTGCAGATCATTCAGGTCAAGAGTCTTGTTGTAATAGTGAAGATCGTAATCACTCGTCGTACGGTAATCGATGTTGCGGATATTGGTAATGGCGACCGTGGTGCTGGATATGTCTGCATGAGCGAGTATGGCTTCATCAGTCGACCAGTCTCGAGTAAGCGACGGTCGTACCAGCACGATGAGTATCACGTATGCCAGCGTCAAAAGGAGAATCGGTACGACTATAAATTTAGAAAACCAAAGGCTAAAACGACGCATAAAGTATTACACTAGTATAATCCAAAAACCCTCGCCCTGCCGGAGCGAAGCGGAGGCGGGCGAGCACCGAGTCCGCGAGGCTGAACGCGAATGCATGGAGCGTTCAGGGACGGAGGCCGCGAAGGCGGCCGAGTCGGGGTCGCGCAAATTTTCAGCAGAAAATTATGCGTGACCGAGTGATTAGGGTTGTTGGGCGAAAAAAGTTCGCGCGTAGGTTAGAATATCCTCACAAATGCGAAAACCGCCTTGAGGGCGGTTCCGCATTTGTGACCTCACGGGGAATCGAACCCCGATTTGATCCGTGAGAGGGATCTGTCCTAGCCGTTAGACGATGAGGCCGTCTGTGCGATTTTTATACCAGATTTCTTACGAGCGCGCTACGCCTTCTGCTTCCACTTCTTCTCTTGGCGCACGAGGAGCGACCGGTCGCCTCGGTTCGCGAGGAGCGCCTCCACAATCCGCTCCATCCGTACCGACTGCGAACCTTTTACCAAAATCACGTCTCCCTCCCCTATCTCCTTCGCGAGCGCGGCGGCCGCGCTCTTCGCCGTATCATAGTGCAGCACCGTCGCGGCGCCAGGCGCGCTCGCGAAGGCGCGAGCGCGAATCCCCACGGTGACAATCAGGTCGGCAGAGCGCCCGACCTCCTCTGCGATGCGCGAGTGCTCCATCACCGAGTAGCGTCCGAGCTCGAGCATATCGCCGAGAATGGCGACACGGCGTGTGACGCCCGGGAAGGTCTTCAAGGTCGCGAGCGCCTCCTCGACCGCCGCGGGCGAGGAGTTATACGAGTCGTCAATCAGCACTGCGCCGTCCCTACCGGCGAGCAGGCGGCCGCGGCCCGGCGGCGGCTCGTAGGAGGCGAGCGCGGCGAAGGCCTCCTCGGGCATGATGCCGAGCACAGTCGCGGTCGCGAGCGCCGCCGCCGCCGGCAGCAGCTGTGCGCCGCCCACCGAACCCTTGACCACTACCGGCTGCTCGATGTCACCGATACGTACCTGCGCCTGCATCCCCGCGACCTTCCCCGCTTCATGATAAAAATATGTGGCACCAACATGCACTGTCGCCCCCGCCGCGCCGCCATAACTCACCACGCGGCCGAGACTGCGCACGGCGTAGTCGAGCGCGTAGGGGTCGTCGGCCGAGAGAATGAGCGGCGCCCCGGGGGCGAGCGCGAGCGCCGGCGAGAATTCCTCCTCGCGCACCGCCTCGGGCGTCGGGTAGGCCTCGACATGCACCGGTATCTCGGGGAGCTTGGTCACCACCACCGCGTCGGGCGTGACGATACGAAGGATATGCGCAATTTCACCCGGCTTGTCGGCACCCACTTCGAGCACGAGCATATTCGGGTAGTGATTCGGCAGGAGAAGGAGCGCGAGAGAGTTCTTCGCGAGTCTGAGCCATTCAAACGGGTCGGTAAGTAGATCACCTATATCGAGAATGGTATACGGGACGCCGAACTCACCATTGAAACTCTTTTTGCTCTTACGAAGGTAGAAGCGTGTGGAAAGAATCGCAGCGACGGCGTCCTTGGTCGAGGTCTTCCCCACCGATCCGGTCACCATCACGACCTTGGGCCGGTAGCGGCACACCACCGCACGCGCGAGGAGAGCGAGGAGCGAAGCAGCGAGTGCTTTGACGATTTTTTTCATTGTGGTGTCGTGGTGACTGTCCCAGGTAGGCCTCGGTCGGGCGGCACCGCGTAATAGTCTATGAGGAAGTGCACCAGGTCAAGGAAGCTCGAACTTAAAGTATCGGACGCATAGGTGACGTCCTGCGGGTCGTTCGTATAGAGAAGAATGATGAACTTCGGCGCGTAGGAGGGGAAGAAGCCGACGAAGGAGTGGAAGTAGTGGTCGCTGTAGTAACCGCCGTGACCATCGGTCAGCTGGGCGGTGCCGGTCTTGGCGGCGACCGACATCGTCGGTATCTTCGCCTTGCCGTTCTGGAGCTTTTCGTCGACAACCGCAGTCATCATCGTCGTCGTCTCGCGCGCGGCCGTGGCGCCAAAGACGGGTGTCGTGCGGCTCCAGTCGAGCTCGCGCTCGATGCCAGACGAGAGACGAATGGCGCGCGCGAGGTGCGGCTCGACCATCGTGCCGCCGTTCGCGATGGCGCCTAGGGCGCGAATCATCTGTACCGGTGTCATCGCGATTCCCTGCCCATACGAGGCGGTGTCATAGCCGATCTGCTGGGGCTTCGCGAGATTGGTGAGGAGGGCATGTCCCTCACCCGGTTGGTCGATACCCGTCTTCTCGCCAAAGAGCGTCGTGAAGTAGCTGCGGAATTTGTCCTGCCCGAGTTGTGTCGCGACCCAGGAGGCACCCACATTCAGCGATTGTTCAATGATTTGTTGCATCGGTATCACCCCGCGCGGCTTCAGGTCCCAGTTACAGATCTGTCGCGTGTTCACCGTGATACAGCCCGTGTCGTTGTAGGTGGTCTGCGGCGTGATGACTCCCGCGTCGAGCGCCGAGGTCATCGTGAGTGGCTTCATAATCGAGCCGAATTCGTGCACGTGTTCGACCAAGGGGTCGCCGAGGATAAGCGGGTCGACGCTCGCGAGGTCGTTGCCGTCGTAGGTCGGGTACGAGGCGAGCGCGATTATCGCGCCGGTCGACGGGTCCATAATAATGCCGCCCGACTCCTTGCTTGAATATTTCTTGTTCACACTCGCGATATCGTCTTGGAGCCGCGTCTGTACCTCCGGCTCAATCGTCGTAATTACATCGCCCTGGCGCACGTCCTCGGCGTTGACCAGGAGGTCGCCCACGTCAGAGAAGAGCTCGGCGAAGAAATTTTTATACAGGCCGTCGCCCGAGCGCGAGAGGACGCCGTCGTAGGTCGCTTCGAGACCCGTCTGTCCCACGAGAGAGTCGCCCGAGCCGTACGAGACGATGCCGATGGGCTGTGAGGCGAGCTCACCACCTGGGTAGTAGCGCCAACTCTCTTTGAGCACCTGCACACCGGGAATCTTGGCGGCATCGAGCGCGCGACCGGCCTCGTCCGAGAGGTGGTGTGCGACTTCGACATAGACCTGCCCCTTACGCGTAGCGGCAGCGATGAATGCGTCGTGGGTGAGTACCGTCGA
>Ga0172370_10004101_pt1 | contig 19746 bp, 24 predicted proteins | sample LakKiv5m_FD_114538 | JGI IMG/M metagenome (GOLD analysis project Ga0172370, IMG submission 114538) | Freshwater microbial communities from Kabuno Bay, South-Kivu, Congo - kab_022012_11.5m | ecosystem: Environmental > Aquatic > Freshwater > Lake | place: Democratic Republic of the Congo...
ATTATATAGTACAAGTTGCGCTTTCGCTGAAGTTTGGATATTATCAGCCCAATAGAAATAAACATTTATGATTGGTCAAAAAAATACCAGTGAAGCAACTGCTGGACAAATTAGTGACGCGTTGGGCCCGCGATTGCCTAGAAGACATTTGTTAATCAAGCCAGAACACTTAAGCGGCACTGGACATAACATAGGACTACTAGAACAAGTCGCCAATGCTGACGTTAATCTATTAAGTCGCCGATATTGCAGACTACATCTGGATCAAAACACCAGAGAAGTCCGAGGTCTCGAAGTGGGTTGTATCCGTTGCAATATTAATCAAGCAATAAACATACTAGGAAAAGAGGTGGTTTTAACAATTCCAGAGGTAAATGAGGACGCGTCTGTCATCCAATTAACTTTCATCACGCCTTATGGACTTTCAAACTTGCATAAAACCAGAACACATCAAGAAAATAGTGATATAAAATTACTTATTACTGGTGATTTCGTAAGGTTGTTGCTACAAATTAAACAGATTAGTGATGTTTACTCTCAAGCTACAGATATTTTTAAAGACAATCCTAGAATTTCTCTGCCAGAATTAATTATTGTTCAAACAAATCAGAGAATGGCTAGATTCATGGTCAAAAGATTGGGTTTTTCTGCTATTGATCCAGCTGAACAAGGTGAGATTGCATCACCTTCAGACGACCGAGAGTTTCATTTATATATTAGATTTAACGAAGCGATGTCACTTATTCCAAAATTACTGGATTATTTAAAAGAACTCAAACAAAGAGAAACAGCTCATTAACTATCTAATCAAAAATTTGTCAACCAACACAGTCACTTCTTTAACGTGGGTAAATTGTGGTGAGTGGCGGGCGGGAGCGATCACCTCCAATCGGCTGTTTCTGATTAAGCGCTGAAGTTTCTGTCCCATCCACTTTGGGGTAATCAGGTCCCGCCCGCCCCAAACAATCAAGGTCGGCACGACAATTTTGACAGCTTCGTTTTGAACATCAGTTTCCACTACTTCCGTCAATGTCTTGCGCAAGTTGACGTTGGCCAAAAGATAATCTTTTTCACCAGCTAGTTTATAAAGTATCCCTCTAAAGCTTTCGTTTCTCGTTACCAGCTTGCCAAGCTTGGCCAGTGTACCAAAACCCCATCTTTTTATTTTAAGTTTCAAGCTTGTATCTCTCACCCCAGCAGTATCAATTAAGATCAGCTGTCTGACTCTGTCTGGGTATTGGGCTGTCAAACGAATAGCAATCTGCCCACCAAAAGAGTGACCAAGTAAAGCAATTGGCTCTTTGGGCAACTGTTCAAGCACCCAAGCTACATAATCATTTAAGCCCCAAGCCATATCTAATTTTGTAGATAACCCCGGAAGAGGCAAAAAAACTGCTTCAATGTCAGCTTGGGCCAGTTTATCGATGAGCGGTTGCCACTTCACTTTATTGTTCGTGTCCACCGCCCAGCCATGGATTAAATAAATTTTTTGCTTTTTCACGAACTCATTTTAGCATGTCATTAAACAAATTGTTTATTTCTTTGTACCGTTTATAATATAGATATTATGGGACTGAATGCAGAACAAAAATTAAAAGAAGAACCAGCAAAACCAATAGAGCTAAAACCACTCCCAAGACTACCAAGTTTTGAAGACTTAGCTAAAAATCTTTTTCTGCTTGAAGAATATACGATTGATTATTGTCAAGCTGGCGGTGACCTTCATCTTTTTTACCTTCCATTCCTAAGTTTTTTAATTTCTTTGGGCATGAATATACAAAGGGTTTTTCTTAACTTACCGCGTCCAAGAAAATCGATAAACATGGAACTGTGCTGGGATAATTCATATACAGAAGACAGGGAAACATATGGTTTGTACTATGAAGCCAATCCGCCACAAAACGCGGAAGAGGCTTATTGCAAATGGATTATAGAAATTGAGTTATTTTATGAATGTTTAATGGGACATTTAAGGCGAATGTATGAAGATGCCTACTTATTTTACGAAGTTGGCTTGGTAAGATGGCGTGGACTGTCGAAGGATGAAATGGAAAAACGTGTTAAAGAAGCAATGGCTCAAGACACATTAGAAAAAGGAAGGGGGGTAACAAATGGACAGCTTGCTTTTTATCACAACTACCAAGCTTTTCCCAGTTTTAGATTAGATCCCGCTCAATGGAACCTGGTTAATACAGCTTACTTTGCTCAATGGCTAGCAATGATAATCGATCCTCAATTCAGACCATTTCAACCCAATTCCTTTTTTATTTATTTAAACAGTTTGAATTTTCCATCTCAAATACCAAGGGTTTACCGATATAAAGGAGGTCCGCTTGAACCAAACAAAGAGAAGTCTGGTTGGGCAACTGGTTTTGGCGGTAGGCTCATCGTCCCAAATTTAGCCGGATTGTCTCCACAGCAAAAATCAGCTATGTGGGACTATCTTTTAATTGATAGAAACATATATGACGATCCTAAAATTGATCACTCACCAAGAGCTCAAGTATTTGCCTACGTAGCAGATAAAATTCCTCAAGGAGCTAAACACTTAGATCTTTGTGGTGGCAGAGGAGATTTTATTGCGTACTTAAGTAAAGCCGATAAAACTGTCGATTCAACTCTGATAGATATTGCTTCACAGGCAGTCGCCTACGCTAAAGCTACTGGCATCCGTGCTCTTGAAGGCAATGCAGACGAACACATACCTGTCAACGACGATGAATTTGATATTATCACCATTATTTTTGCTGTCCAGTGGCTTCAACCAACCGCTTTTAAAGAAGTTTTAAGAGTATTGAAACCAGAAGGAATGTTGGTTTTTAATGTTTATCCACCAGTTGAAGAAGAAGCAAGTGAATACCAAAAATTACTCAGGCAAATTGGTTTTGTTGACGTTGTTTGCGAAAAACATCAGGAAAAGGATAGAGAAAATTACATTGTTACAGCCAAGAAAAAAAGTTGAGAAAACTTTGATAATTATGTTAATATAGTATTCATGAAAATATATCTTAGTGCTTCTTTGTCGCGTTATCGCAAATTATTACCGGTCACACAAGACATTGCCAGAATTATTGAAGAATTGGGACATAATATAGTTAGCAAACATGTAGTTGATCCAAAAACTACAGCCGATCCTAAGTGGGAAGAAAGCTACAATCCAAAACAGCTGTTTAACAGAGAAATGAAGAGGCTGATTTCATCTGATGCGTTGGTAGCAGAAGTGACAACCCCAAGTTATGGTGGTGGATTTTTGGTAGAAAAATGTGTTCAAATGAAAAAACCCTTAATTTGTCTTCATTATGGTCTTGATAAGAAAAATGCCACCTTGATGTTACAAGGTCATCCTGACATTAATTTACAAATGTATACTGAAGATACCATTAGAGATGTTTTAAAAAAATTCTTTGCCACTGTAAAAAAGACTGATTAGCATGTTGACAGTTTTTTGTTTTTCCGCCAAACTACCAAGCATGATAAACAATAATCATTTGAAAGTTTTGGTTGTTTTTTTGGCCGCAGTTTTTTTGACTGGCTGTAGCAGAGAAAAACTAGAATCTGTTAATCAAGATTTTGAACTTTCTCAAATCAAGGTTACTCAAAATCAAAACAGTAGCGATGAACAAACAAATCAACAAACCCCACCCACAGACAATCAAGAGCCGCCAGTAATAGTCAAAAAAGAGGAAAAATCCATGAAAACTTTAACAGATTTCGCCCCCATTGAAGCCAAGGGAGTTACTATTCATACCAACAAAGGTGACATTGTCATTGAGCTTTTTAGAGACAAAACTCCTTTGACTACACTCAATTTCTTAAGTTTGGCTAAGGAAGGTTTTTATGACGGCATAATCTTTCATCGTGTTATACCAAATTTTATGGCACAAGTGGGAGACCCTCTCACCAAGACACCCGGCAACGAATCAAGATGGGGCAGCGGAGGACCTGGCTATACCATCGCCGATGAGTTTGACGAAAGTTTAAAACATGATAAAGAAGGTGTTGTTTCTATGGCCAACGCCGGTCCAAATACAGGAGGAAGTCAAATCTTCATCACTTACGGACCACAGCCACATCTTGACGGCAAACATGCAGTCTTTGGTCAAGTAACCACTGGTATGGATGTACTCAAGAACTTGAGCAACGGAGACAAAATTGTCAGTGTCGATCTAGTAGAGTGATCGGTGCTAAACTAGTCTTAATGCATGCTAAGTTTGCTAAATTGTTTTACTCTGGCTTGATTTTTATCACAGTTTTTATTTTGCTTTTTTTATCATTCAAGTTTCATCAACTGGTTTACCAAGTTCTTTGGCGAAAACAAACTTGGCTGATGATGTTACAAAACAGTAATGAGTTGCGCGCTAGCGGTGGCTTTATGGGCTCATATGCCTTGATTACCCTAGAGAAAGGCCAAGTAACAGAGCTGGTGATTGAAGACGTTTATGACGCTGACGGCCAGTGGCAAGGGTTTATTGAAGCACCCAATGGAATCAAGGAGTACTTAAGTGGTGGCAAAGGCTTGAGATTACCTGATGCCAATTGGGCGGCTGACTTCCTGTCAGCCGCCTCCCAAATCAAGTTTTTTCTTGAATCTACTAAAAATAAATCTATTGACGGAGTGGTGGCAATCAATGTTCAAGTTTTATCAGCATTGCTCAAACTAACAGGTCCTATTTCGCTTCCAGATTACCAATTAATCTTAACCGCAGACAACGCTGATGACTTGCTACAAGATAGACCGCAGAGTTTTTTTCCGGGGAGTCGTCAAAAAGTGGACATTTTAACTCACAGCAAAACCCAAATGTTATTGAGCTTAAACAAGCTTACTTGGCAAAAACGCATTGGTTTATTACAAGTGATTTACAACCAATTCAGACAAAAAAATATTATGTTGTTTTCCACTCACGATGTCTTGCAAAAACTGTTTGAAGAACTAAAAATTGCCGGCAAACTACCAAAAGCAACTAAAAATACTGCTATTTTTTATCTTTTGGAATCAAACGTAGGAATTAATAAAATTAATCAATGGATAACAAGAAAAGTCACTCTTGAGCCAAAACACGATCAGTTGCAAACTCAAGTAGAATTTTTTAATCAGGCAAAAATAGACAAAGAACAAAACAATAGTCTCTATGTCAACTATCAACGTTTAATCATTCCTAAAGATTGGCAAGTAAGAAATGTCAGCGTCAACAACCAGCCACTTGCGTTTCATACAAATACTAAAAACCCAGAGTTTTTGCTCAACCATCTGCAAGAAGTTGGCTGGCTCTTAACCGTTAAACCACAAGAAAAACTCACAGTCACCATTGATATTAACCTCAATCAAACCAAGCAAAAAAAATTACAAATCTTAAAACAGCCAGGCCTGAATGAAACCGAGTATATTTTAAACTTTGGCAACAATCATCAAGTTATGTTTATACTGGATCAAGACAAAGTTTGGTTAATAAAAGGCTTTTTATTTCAATAAGAAAGAGTTGGCAGTGTTACAATAACTTTCATAACTATGTCAGATAACTCAAGCAGTTTAGAACAACTTATTGTTAAAGCCAAAAATTTGACTACTCGGTTTAATGTAACTAGCTTGAAACAAAAACTAGAAGACCTGGAGAAAAAAACCCTAGAGCCAAATTTTTGGCAAACCTTGCAAGCTCAATCCACCATGGAGCAACTAGCTTCTTACAAAGAAGAGTTGACTCACCTAGATACGCTGACAAATAGCATGAATGATGCCAGAACAATTTTAGATCTAATGCAAGAAAGCCAAATAGAAGATAACCCAGAGATAACTGCAGAGTTTGTCGAAATTAAACACAAGTTACAGGCTTTGGTAAAAACCATGGAAATTCGTCAATATTTAAGCGGTCAGTATGACCGTTTTGGCTGTTATTTTTCCCTTCATCCTGGCCAAGGAGGTACAGAGGCTATGGATTGGGCACAGATTTTGGAAAGAATGTATCTCAAGTTCTTTGAAAAAAAAGGCTGGAAATTTCATCTCATTTCAAAGATTGCCGGAGAAGAGGCCGGGATCAAACAAGCAGAGTACGAGGTCATAGCTCCATTTGCTTACGGCTTGTTAAAAAAAGAAAGAGGCACTCACCGCTTGGTCAGATTAAGTCCGTTTAACGCTGACAGTTTAAGGCAAACTTCTTTTGCCTTGGTAGAAATCACTCCCATAATTCCGGATGAAACCAATGTTATAAACATTAAAGATGACGAGCTAGAGTGGAAGTTTTCTAGGTCTGGAGGTGCCGGTGGACAAAATGTAAACAAAGTCAACACTGCAGTAGAGCTTAAACACAAACCATCAGGAACTGTAGTACACTGCAGAGAAGAAAGGAGTCAAGTTCAAAACAAACAAAGAGCGTTGAGCAAACTCAAAAGTCTTTTGGCTCAACAAATGGAAGAAAAACACCTTGAAAAGCTGAATCATGAAAAAGGCGAGCATGTTAATGCCAGCTGGGGTCATCAGATTAGAAACTACGTTTTACATCCTTACAAACTCATCAAAGACACACGCACAGGTGTAGAGACTAGCCAAGTAGATTCAGTTCTGGCCGGAGATCTTGATCAATTTATTGAAGCGGAGCTGGCAATTTAAAAAAAGACTTTTTTCTACCCAAAAGTACTGTTACAATTGGGAGATATGCAAAATCTTTTATCAGACTTACCTATCAACAACGCCGCTCCTCAAGTAACAACCAAGCCAAAAATTAGTGGTGCTACACTTACTCAAGATACCGATTACCAACTGCCGTTTAAGAAAATAGAAAGGTGGGATATGAAAAAAGTTTCATTGCCAACAATAGTGATAGCGTTATTCTTGGCGTTACTGGCAGGATCAGCCACTGGTTTTGGAGCTAGTAATCTGCAAACCAACTCTCCTGCAAATGATAACGACTCAACTCTTCAACAAAAAATATCTGGAGAGATCAAAAATGGTGATATTTTTGGCAGTGATAGCAAAAATTTTAAAGATTCTGCAGAAGGATACATTGAAAAAGGTGGGGTTGATGGGGAAGGCTCACACAAGTTACTTAGACCAGGTGGAGTGTCCCAAACAGTGTATCTTATATCCTCTGTGGTTGACCTAGATAAATTTGCAGGTATGCAAACAAGAATATGGGGTGAGACATATCAAGGACAAAAAGCTGGTTGGCTAATGGATGTGGGTAAAGTGGAGATACTAGACACTCAAGCCACTAGCCCTGTCACAGCAAAATAAGTTTCTCTCTTGCCTTTCAACGGCAATAACCGTTAAACTAGTGGTGTGTCTTTATTAAAGTTTAAACAGCTTAACAAATTGTTCCTTCCTTCCAATGACGGTTTAGTTGATATCAATTTATCTTTTAATCAAGGTAGTTTTTCTTTACTCAAGGGTAAAAGCGGAGCTGGCAAAACCACCATTCTTAAATTAATTACTCAAGAATACTTGCCGAGTAGCGGTGAAATTTGGTTTAACAATACTAAAGTAGGCAAACTTAAAGGAAAAAATTTAGAACAACACAGGAGAAAAATTGGAGTGATCTATCAAGACTACAAATTAATCCTTGATCTAAACATTTGGGAAAATGTGGCGATGCCTTTGATTATTTCTGGCAATACAAAAACGGATATAGCTAGAAAAGTCACGGATTTACTAGATTTAATCGGTTTGCACAACAAAGCTCTACTTTTTCCCAAACAACTGTCTGGCGGAGAGGCTCAAAGAGTCTCTATCGCCCGCGCGTTGGCCTTGGACCCACTCTTGGTCTTTGCTGATGAGCCCACAGGTAATCTAGACGAAGAAACGGCCAACGCGATTGGTCTATTACTAAAAAAGATCAATGCTGGAGGCACTACCATCATTATCGCCACTCATGATGAGAACATTTTAAATCTCTTTCAAGACTCCAGATTAATCTTGATTGAGTCTGGCAAAATTATCAAAGACACTAAAAGCCCATTAAAAATAAAGAAGTCAACTAAAATAAACAAGAGTTAAAAATATATGCTTACATTCAACACCACTTTTAACACTATCCGTCGTTCACCATATCAAGCAATTATCACTACTTTGACTATCACTTTAATTGCTTTCATTGCTCACTCCGTCTCGTTACTGACGATCGGCGCTCAAACCCTCATTGGGTACATCCAAACCCAACCTCAAGTCATCGCCTTTTTTAAACTCAAAACACCAGAGGAAAATATTAGACAATTGGAAAACGAATTCCGCCTTCAATCTTACGTCAAAGAAGTGTCCGTAATTACCCAAAGTGAAGCTTTAGAAATATATAGAGAAGAAAACCAAAATGATCCATTGCTTCTAGAACTAGTAACCGCAGATATTCTACCTGCCAGCATTGAGCTTAAGGCGCAAGATCTGGAGTACTTAAAACAACTAAAAGAAGTATTGGAAAATAATCAAGACATTGAAGAAGTTGTTTACCAACAAGAAACTATTAATCAGCTAAAATCCATCACCCATACAGTCAAAACCATTGGCTTAACTATCTTAGTTGTACTAGGATTGGCAGCGTTTTTAAATACCAGTGTGATTATAGCTATGAAAGCCAGCAATCAAAAAAACAAAATTGAAGTCATGCGTTTACTTGGAGCCTCAAAAAGTTTTGTCAGATTGCCATTTGTGCTAGAAGGAGCTATTTATGTATTACTTGGGAGCCTTTTAGGTTGGTTTTTAATGTTTGCCGGTCTTATGACCATTTGGCCCAATATTTCTGAAAAGGTTTCGGTTTTCTTCCCTACCGCCTCTCTCCCACTTATGCTTGTACAGCAAATTGCGTTGGGTAGTCTTTTGAGTTTACTTATTGGCGGATTAGCAGGGTTGGTTTCCGTGGGCAAGTTAATTAAAAAATGAAAAAATATCTGCAAAATTTTTTTGTCTTGGCATTTCTTGTTTTATCAACTACTCATTTTAATGTTCTTGCTACAAACAACTGTGATGAGTTTCAATGTAGCAATCAAAATCAGGATAGCGCTCAATACTTGGCGTGTCTTTCCAATAAAAAAACCTGTCTTGAAAATAAATTAGCTACCGTCCAAGAACAAAAAACCACTCTGACCAATACCATTAAAGTGATTGCTGAAAAAATTAACCTTCAGGAAATTAGCATTGCAAAAACACTAGTTGAGATTGAACAGCTAGAAAAAGAAATCACTTTGCTTGACGAGAGAATTGACACTCTTGATCTTTCACTGGATCAATTAACCGAGATGTTACTTGAAAGGGTAAGAACAAAATACAAAAAACAGCTTACAGCGCCATTAATTGATCTGTCCCCCACAAGCTTGAGCAGTATGGAGAATAATCAAGAAATTAGTCACAAGTATGTATCTCAAGCTAGTCAACAAACCGCTATCATCATGCACAAAGCCACAGTGCAAAAACAGCTTTTTGATTCGCAAAAAAAACGGAAAGAGGTGGTACAACACGCACTAGAAGAAAAGAAAAAGCTATTAGAACAACAGAAAAAAGAGTTGGCTACTCAAAAAACTTCACAGCAACAACTACTTGTTGTAACCAAAAATGATGAAAAGACCTATCAAAAGCTCTTGGCAAATGCTTTGGCTGAAATTACTGGTTTAAGAAATTACTCTGCTAGCAAAGGCGGAGGTTCACTATCACCCCAAAATAGCCCTGACGGCTGGTTTTTTAGTCAAAGAGACGAAAGATGGTCTAGTTTTAAGATTGGCGGCAGTGGTGAAAACGTTATGAACGTAGGTTGTTTAATCAGTAGCGTAGCGATGATTAAAAAGAAATTTGGTGAAGACGTTAATCCCATTTCTATTGCCGCCAACACTAGCTACTTTTTTGGTAATACTGCTTATATGTTAAGACCCTATCCAGCACCAAGTGGTCATCGCTATGAAACTACCAGTTTTTCGAGTGAAAAACTAAGTCAAGAGTTGAGTAAAAATCCCGTGATTGTCAAACTGGCTACTGGTCCTTATGGCACTCACTTTATTGTGATCAAAGAAAAACAAGACAATCAATACATCATGCATGACCCATGGGAGGGATATGATAAAAACTTCAGTGATTACTACTCCACCGGTCAAATTATGAACTTTTCATACTTGGTAAAAAACTAATACTGTTACAAGAATGACAAAAGTAAAAATAATGATAAATTTTTTACCCCAGCTGATTGCAGAATATTTCTTGATTGCAAAAAACAAACTTAATCAAAGTAAGCCGACAGTTGAATGGAACACTGGTACGGTTGGTGATATTTTACTCATTCCAGGCTTACACGAAAGTTGGGTTTTTCTTCAATCCATAGGAATACTTACCAACCAACTAGGATGCAAAGTTCATATTGTTCCTTCTTATAATTCAAGCGAGAGCGTAAATGCTGGTTATGAGCAAATAAAACAGTACATCCAGACAAAAAAGCTCAACTTATTGACAATAATTGCTCACAGCAAAGGAGGAGTAATTGCCAAAAAATTGTTAATGGACAAGAATCTAACTAACAAAATCAAACGTGTTATTACCATTGCCACACCTTTTGGTGGTTCTATCCTAGCTTACGTTTGGCCAGACGCCTATGAACTCAACCCCAAATCGCCAATCATCGCTCAAATTCTTCAAGACCAAACTGGCAATAGTAAGATATACAATCTTTATCCAAGAGTAGACAATCACGTTATTCCTAATCGCAATCTTTTGCTTATTGGAGCCAACAATGTCATGATTGACATTGTTGGCCACACTAGAATTCTAGAAGCTGATCAAACCAAAAAAGTCATTAAAAAAATCATTTCTTCTACGGATGATTAAAGCTTTTGCAGTTAAAGTGCTTCGGTGTTTATTAAAAAACATCTACAAACAAAAATATTGAGTGCTATTTTTCTACTGATTTTTTTTACTTGGCCAAAGTCTGTCATTGGTTTGGATGATGAAGAACTTTGTTTGAAAGTTACTGAAGTCTATCCCGCTCCAATCAACAATGAAACAGAATGGTTAGAACTTTTCAATTGCGGTAATCAAGAAATTTCTTTATTGGGCTGGCAAATTTTTGATCAATTAAGTACTGCTTCATTATTAATTGAGTTTGATCAAATAAATTTGCCAGCCCAAAACTTTTTAATCATCAAATTGCAAACAAACAAACTCAATAACACCGGAGACGGCATTACTGTGTATGACAAAAGTGGAAAGTTGATTGACCAAATGAGTTTTGGCCAGACACAAAATGATAAAAGCTGGTCTTTAGATTTAACCAATAATCAGTTTGTACTAGGTGAACCAAATCCCAACCTCGCCTTTCAACCTACGCCTACAAGCGCTCCCACGCCCACCTCAACTATCACTCCTGCTACCACACCAACAGTCCAACCAACCCCCGTTCACTCGCCCACTCCCACACTCACAAACTCAACCGCTATTAACCCTGACAAACTTCAGCTTACTGAAGTGGTCGCCTGCAGCCTAGAAGGAGAAAACGAATGGCTAGAGCTTTTTTGGGACGATGAAAAAGAAGTAGAGATAAACAATTGGCAAATCATTGATCAACAAAGTAACGTGGTAACTCTTTCTGGAAAACTTCAACCGAAAACCTACAATGTGTTTGAGTGGTCGAAAAAAATACTCAACAACTCCGGCGACCATCTTTACATTCAAGATCAGTTTGGCAAAACTCTTTTTTCACTGGCTTTGCCTAGCTGTTACACAGGCGAAAGCTACTCTCTGATAGACCAAGATTTCAAGTTGAGTACCAATGTTACAAAAGGTAAAACCAATCAAGTGTTGAAACAATCAGGAAATACTCAAGCCTACTCCACTGGCGCAACGGCTCAAAAACCATATTCAGAAGTGCTAGGAGCAACAACCAAAGACCCCTCTCCCAAAACACAAAAAGAAGATTATCACTTTACCAAACTTGAGTTGAACTACCAAAAGCCCAAAGGTGTTAAACCCAATATAGTGCAAATCGGTTTAAACAAAACTTCTGATCTGCCTTTTTATACTGTTATAATGGGAGGAACTTTGAGTGTAGTAGGAAGCTTGTTTTTGCTAGACAGTCGCAGTGAAAAAAAAACTTTTGGCTATTTTTAATGCTTGGCTACCACCTATTGTTTGGGCAGGATTAATATTTTTTCTCTCTAACCAAAGTATCTTGCCCAAACTAGAAACTGCTAGTTTTGAGTTTCTTTGGAAAAAAACTGCACACATGACAGTCTATGGCGTGTTGTACCTTCTATTTTGGCGAGCCATTAAATCCAAAACCGTTTTTGCCAACACTTCGCTTAATCTTTTGATTTTGCCTTTATTCTTTTGTTTTGTGTATGCCTTGACTGATGAGTTTCATCAATCATTTGTACCTGGTAGACAAGCCACCTTAAGGGATATAGGTTACGACACTTTAGGAGTGCTCACAGCATTTTTATGGAAATATAGGTACATTTAGGTCTTGACTACTCCTTGAGTTACATTACACTATCCACAACAATCGTCTTTTTATTAAGTAGAAAGGAATTAAAATGACTAAATCACAAATGATTGTCAGAGTAGCTAAAACCGCTCATCTGACCAAAAGAGCTGCCTGCGAGGCAATAGAGGCTACTTTTGATGAAATTTCCAAGGCCTTGATTAAGGGGGATAAGGTAGTTATCTCTGGCTTTGGTACTTTTTATGCTCACGACGTCAAAGAAAAGGCTGTGGAGCCTTTTGGTAAGAGCAATTTAAGGCAAATGGTAGCAAAACACAGAGTGATAAGCTTTAGATCGGGCAAGCCTCTTAAAAAATCAGTGTGGTAAAAAATGAAATACTGGAAATTTTTCCAAAATAGTTTTTCTAGTAATCTTGATTTTAGAGGCGCTTTGATTGTTTGGTTCTTAGTAGAACTTTTGACATTAGTATCTAGTTTTTTTATCTGGACTGCCATTTTCCAAACTCATGATACAGTTGGTGCATATAGTTACCAAGCAATTATTAAATATTATCTTTTAGTACCTTTAATTGGGGCATTTACTTCAATTTATATATCGGAACACTTGCCAGAGCGCATTAGGCTTGGAGAAATTTCTATACAAGTCATAAAACCATACAATATAGCTTTTGCTTATTTTTCTAGGAGTATCGGCACTAAATTGGTTCAACTGACAATTAAATTACCTGTCTATCTGATAATTTATCTCCTAATTATCATGTTCACCCCTATTAGAATCAATCTTTTTTATCTTGCTTTAAGTTTGTTTATTGCTGTTTTCAGTCTTTTTCTCCACTTTCTTATCGATTTTTGCCTAAGTTGTACTGCCTTTTGGACAGATCACGCTTGGTACTTAAGCCACTTGAAATTTATAATGCTGATGGTATTTGGCGGACTGACTTTTCCACTTGATCTTCTACCTATTGAACTGACTAAAGTTTTCTATTGGTTGCCGTTTAAATATATTTACTACCTCCCTGTTAAAGTTGCATCTGGTGATATTAGTCAAATTCATTGGCCTAATGAAGTTTTGTTTTTTACTGTTTGGACAGTAGGATTTTTAATATTAGCTCACATTTTATGGAAAAAAGGGCTTACTAAGTATGGTGCTTATGGCAACTGAAATTATTAAACATCTAAAATTATACTGGAAGTTGGTTAGGTTCTCTGCCAGCCTGGAAACAGAATACCGGTTCTCTTTCTTAATGGAGATACTCGTAGAAATACTGTACTTTGCGGTCACTTTATTGGCCATGAGAGTGATATTTTGGAACGTTACAGAAATTGCTGGTTGGAGTTTTTATCAATTGCTCACTTTGTACGGAATAAATATGGTTTTTTCAGAACTAGTGCTCGGGCTAGCATTCATTTTTAATCTAAGAAGATTGCCAGAAAAAGTCTTGTACGGTGGGTTAGATGTAATTTTAACCAAGCCAATTAACTCTCAATTCGTCGTTTCGCTTTGGAGACCATACTTCGCGCTTGTTCCGGGCGTGCTTGCTGGTCTAATTGCAACCTTTTATGGCTTCACAAAAGGCAATCTTAACTTTTCATTACTCAACTTACTACCTTTTACCTGGTTATTTGTCTGCGGCTTGATTATTGCTTACTCACTAGGAATGATTATCACCACTTTTTCTGTTTGGCTCATTAATGCAGTTTCTCTACCAACCTTTGCAGAACAAATTATTTTTCTGGCCAAACATCCAAGAAGTATTTTTGGAAAGGCTTGGCGTGTGCTATTCATGACAGTTGTACCCACTATTTTTATGGTTAGCATCCCCACAGAAACATTGATTGGAAATTTACAAAGCTACTGGTTGATTGTAGCACCTTTCTTGGCATTCAGTTTATTATTTTTATCACATATAATTTGGGAACAGTCATTAAAATCATATTGTTCAGCAAGTTCGTAACAACTGATAAGCAGAAACTAAAAATAGTATGAACCAAAACATTATTTCTGTTCAAAATTTAAGTAGGTACTTCAAGGTGTATCAAAAAAAACCGGGATTGATGGGCTCACTTCACTCCCTCTGGCACAGGGAGTACAAAACTGTTAAAGCAGTGGATGAAGTCAGTTTTGAGATAAAAAAGGGTGAAGTGGTAGGTTTTATCGGCCAAAATGGGGCCGGTAAAACCACTACTCTAAAAATTCTTTCTGGGTTGCTTTATCCTACTGGTGGCAAAGTAAGCGTTTTGGGCTTTGATCCATGGAAGCGTCAGTGTCAGTTCCAAAAACAATTTGCCTTGGTCATGGGTCAAAAAAATCAGCTTTGGTGGGATCTACCAGCAATGGAAACATTTTTATTGAATCAAGCAATCTATGAGATTCCTCCAAATCACTTTAAAAAAACGCTCAAAGAACTCACTGCATTGTTAGATGTCGAATCGATAATTAATGTTCAAGTCAGAAAACTGTCATTGGGGCAACGCATGAAATGTGAGCTGATTGCTGCTCTACTTCACAACCCACAAGTGTTGTTTTTGGATGAACCAACGATTGGTTTAGACGTGGTAATGCAAAAAATTCTTCGTGATTTTATTAAAGTTTACAATCAAAAATTCGGCGCCACGATCATTCTCACCAGTCACTACATGGGCGATGTTAAAGAACTCTGCAAAAGAGCTGTTATTATTGATCGCGGTAAAAAAGTTTTTGATGGAGAGTTGCAAAATATTATTGATCAATACGCTAGAAACAAAATTCTATCCTTCGTCTTTGCCAAGCCAGTGGATCGAAAAAGTCTTGCTCAATTTGGCCAAGTTAAAGAGTTTGATCAAGATGGTTGCTTGAGTACCGTCACTATCTTAGTACCAAGAAAAGACACCAGTCGTGTTGCCGCTATGCTGATGAGAAAGCTACCTGTTCAAGATTTAACCATAGAAGAACCACCTATTGAGGCGATAATTAGAGAAGCATTTGAAACTCAAAACAAAAAATGAAAGTTTAACGTTTAGGTGATTGACGACCGCGTCTTGCTTTACCACCCATACCAATTTTTCTTGTTTCCTTCATGCGCGAGTCTCTGGTCAATAAACCTGCTTTTTTCACCAAAGGACGTAACTCTTGATTCCACTTCACCAAAGCTCTAGACAAGCCATGAATAACAGCATCTAGCTGGCCAACAATACCAGAACCAGACACTCTGGCCGAGATAGCAAACTTATTAAGATTGCCTGTTAAGTCCAAAGGAGATAGATACTTAGCTGAAGCATTAATAATACCAGCAAAGTACTGTCCTACTGGCTTATTATTTACTATGTAATCACCTTTTACATGAGGATAAATCCTCACTCTTGCTACAGCCGATTTTCTTCTTCCCACTTGTTCGATGTACTCGCCAGTAGGAGCGGTAATCATTTTGTCTGTTTGTGTAAAAACACTTTTTTTAATCTTCTTGACCGTTTTCTTAATCACCTTTTTCGGCATTGATTTTTTCTTGATCATCTTGATAGCCATAGCTTACCTTTCGGGTTGTTTAGATTTTTCAAATTGTGAAACGTGAGGATGCTCGGCTGTAGGATAAACCTTCAGTCTTTTTAATCTCAAAGCACGTAATTTATTCTTAGGCAACATATTGTTCACGGCTTTAATAATAATCTCCTCCGGCTTATCACGTCTTAACTCTGTCAAAGACCTTTGTCTAAAACCTCCCGGAATATTGGAGTGGGTATAATAAATCTTGTTTGTTTCCTTTTTGCCTGTCACTGCCACTAGAGCGGCATTGACCACCACTACAAAATCGCCAGCGTCTATATGTGGTGTGTACTCTCTTTTGTTTCTCCCATTGAGTTTCATGGCTATTTCAGTCGCTACTTGACCCAAGATTCTGTCCTTGGCGTCAACCAAATGCCAAACTCTTTTTACTTCGGCTGTTTTTAGCATGTAGGTATTTTGTTGCATAAAGCTATTTCTTCACAATCCTTTTTTTCAACTTAACTTTGTCAACTTTTAGCTGTTTGGGTTTTTCCTTGGACGCAACAGGTTTTTGAACTTTTGGTTTTGCCACTGATTTTTTTTCAACCTTTAATTTCGGCTTTTTCACCTCTTTAATCTCTTTAACAGGTGGTCTCAAAGTCTTGTTTCTTTCAGGTTTTTTGGTTAAAGCTACCTCTGACAGAAGTGCGTTATCCCCTCTTCTCTTGCCTAAGTTACTAATAGTGGCAAAACCAGAGTTTTTGTCAGCAAAAAGAGGTGCTACACGCTCCACTAGGGTATTCACCACATCTCTTTTACCAAAGAACACATGGAGAGTCCTCTTGTTCGCTAATGATCCTTTTTTGGCCATATTAATCAATTTATCAATTTGTTTTTTTACTTCTTTGGCCTTGGCTTGAGTGGTCACAATACTTCCGTGCTCAACCAAAGCTCGCAACAAGTTTTTGATCAAACTAGATCTATGTTTGGTATCACGATTAAAATGGTGTTTAACTACTCTGTGTCTCATCTTTATTTTCCTTACTCACCAAGCGTAACTCCCTTTTGAGCCAAAGCCTTTTGCACTATATCAATGCTTTTCTCACCTAAGTTTTTGACTTTGACCACTACGTTTCTAGGTGCTCCCTTAAGATCAGACACTGTTTTAAAACCACCTTTCCTTAATGCATTAGCTATCCTGGTGGGCAAATCCAACTCCTCAACAGTGAGTCTCAAAATCTCCTGTTCTTCTGGGGAAAGTTTCTCTGTTTTTTCTGGCTCTTTATAAACAATTGGCTCCACTATCTGGGAAAATTGGTCTGTCAAGATTTTGGCTGATTGTTGCACTGCTGACACTGGGTCAATAGAACCGTTGGTAGTAATATCCAGTACCAACTTGTCAAAATCTGTTTTACGACCAACACGAGTGGACTCTACCTTGTAAGACACAGTGACAATAGGAGAAAATAATGCGTCGAGCAAAATATCACCAATCGTATCTGTTCTATTATCAGTAGCTTGGACATAACCAACACCACGTTCAGCAGTTAACTCTAGCTCTAATGGTGCTTTCTTATCCAAAGTAGCAATGTGCTGATCAGCATTAATTACTTCCAGTCCACTCTCGCACTCCAAATCCTTGGCTGCAATGTCTCCCGGACCACGAGCTTGCAACTTGGCTATCCATGGCCCGCTACCTACTGCGCTCAACCTAATAGACTTGAGGTTTAAGGTAATATCCAAGATATCTTCTGTAACACCTTTAATGACCGAAAATTGATGGTCAACATTTTTTACTCTGACTTTGGTAAAAGCCACTCCAAAAATTGAAGACAAAAGCACTCTTCTTAAAGCATTACCCAATGTATTACCATAGCCTTTTTCTAAAGGCTCAATAATCACTAATGAGTGATCAGAAGATATTTTTTCTTCTTTCACAGTGAAATTGGCACTAAGAACTGATGTTTGCTGCATAAATACTCCTGATATTGAGAACTATCTACTGTAATACTCTACTACTAGTTGCTCCTCTATTACTTCCTTTATATCTTCTCTCATAGGCAAACGTGCAATCTTGGCTACTTGAGCTTTCTGCTCCATCCAAGAAGCGAGAGAGCTCTTTTGTTTCATTTGCTCCGAAACAGCCGGTATATTGGTTGCTTTTTTGGTCAAAGCAATAACTTCTCCTACTTTAACACGGTAAGATGGAATATTTAATTTTCTTTCATTAACAAGCACATGACCATGAGAAACCAACTGTCTGGCGGAAGCTCTGGTAGGTGCCCATCCTAAACGATAAATTACGTTGTCCAACCTTCTTTCTAAGAAAGAAAGCATGGTTTCTCCTGTAGAACTGGTTTGACGAGTAGCTTCCGTATAAACTCTTTTCAGTTGTTTCTCTAAAATGCCGTATATATACTTTACTTTTTGTTTTTGTTGCAGCTGCACAGCGAAATCAGAAAGTTTGCGGTGACCCTTTGCTCCGTGTTGACCTGGCTTAACACTCAATCTTCTAGTTACTTTCAAAGCGTTGGATTTTAAACCCAAATCTTCACCAATTTTTCTGCTTAGCTTGTTTTTTGGACCTGTATATCTTGCCATAATTTAAATCCTATTTGTTGTGTTTGGCTTTTCTTGGCCTAGTACCATTGTGAGGATCAGGAGTTGTATCAACCAAAGCTAAAAGCCTAATGTGTTGGGCTCTCAAAACTCGTAGCACTACGTCTCTACCCGGCCCTGGACCTTTAATAAAAACACTTAGCTCACTTAGACCAAATAACTTAGCCTTGTTGATCACATTTTCAATAGTCACAGTAGCTGCATATGGAGTCGCTTTTCTTGAACCAGTAAAACCAGCCTCTCCTGTAGAAGACCAGCACAAGACGGCACCTGTCTCATCAGTAATGCTGGCCAAGGTGTTATTCAAAGTAGCAGTAATATAAAGACTTCCTCTTTGCACCATTCTTCTTTTTTTATTGACAGGTGCTTGACTGGTATTTGTTTGTGATTTAACCATATCTGCTCTCTAAAACTACTTCTTCTCTTCCTCTGTTTTGGTGGCCTGCTCCTTGGAGACAGAACCTACTGTTCTTCGTTTTCCACCACCTCTAACAGTTCTGGAGTTGGTACGAGTGCGTTGGCCTCTACAAGGCAACTTAGCCTGATGTCTCATGCCACGATAAGAACGAATCCTAATTAATCTATCAACATTATCAATAATTTGTCGCCTTAAATCTCCTTCGATTCTAAATCTTTCAAGTGCTCGCTGAATTCTACTTAACTCATGAGTAGTAAGATCATAAGCTCTTTTATTTTGATCAACATTTGATTCTGATAAAACTACTGCAGCACGCTTTTTACCCACTCCGTAAATAGCTGTTAAAGCAAAGAGTATTTTCTTTTTCTCTGGTATGTCGATACCTAAAATGCGTGGCATAAATTTTAACCTTGTCTTTGTTTATGTTTTGGGTTCTTACAAATCACCCTCACTACTCCTCTGCGTCTTACTATTTTGCAGTTGATACACATTTTTTTGACTGAAGAGCGGACTTTCATACTTTTTTTCTATCGAATAGGTCACGAACTATACCAGTAAAATAATAAAAAGAAAAGATCATGTTTTACTGCAATTCATTTTTTGTTGATCTATAGGTAATTTTACACTTTTCTACATCATATTTTGATACATATCCTCTGACCAAATCTCCAGGCATAACTCTAATTCTAAACAGGCGCATCTTACCTACTAGCGTACCAAGAAGCACCTTGCCCACCAATTGAGCAACTGGTGAATCAGTAATTTTGACCCTAAACATAGTATTGGGCAAACACTCATTCACTACTCCAGCAAACTCAAATCTATCAGCTGTTGCCTGAAGTTTTTGATCG
>Ga0172370_10004103_pt1 | contig 19737 bp, 14 predicted proteins | sample LakKiv5m_FD_114538 | JGI IMG/M metagenome (GOLD analysis project Ga0172370, IMG submission 114538) | Freshwater microbial communities from Kabuno Bay, South-Kivu, Congo - kab_022012_11.5m | ecosystem: Environmental > Aquatic > Freshwater > Lake | place: Democratic Republic of the Congo...
CACCGTGGCGCTCTATCTGGCGGCAGCGCTGCCGTGGTTGGGCGCGCTGGCCATCTCCAAAGTGCTGATATCGCTGTATCTTGTCGGCGTTCCCTGGAGCCTGCTGCTTCTGGCGCGCGCTTTCGATCGTTCGCCGTGGCTCGTCCTGCTGTCGCTGCCACTGTCGTGGAATGCCTTGGTCAGTGTCGGATTTCTGAACTATATCATCGCGCTGCCCTTGCTGTTTGCCATCCTGGCGTGGGCGCGCGTCGCCAGCGAGTGTGGCGGCATGGGGCGCTTGTGCGGTCTCGCCTGCAGCCTCGTGTTGCTGTTCTTCTGCCACATGATCGCGTTCTTGATCGGTCTGGGCATGGCCACGGCCGCCCTGCTCGCCTGGCTGCCGTCCTGGCGTCGCGCGGGGCGCCTTGTGGCCTTGGCGCCGGCAATGTGGCCGTTGCTGCACTGGATCAAGCGCAAATTCATCGATTTGGAAGCTACGGAAGCCGGTCGCACTTTCGGCGGCGGCAGCCTGGGTCTTGTCCGCCTGCCCATGCGCCAACTGCTTGCGCAGATTCCCGATTGGGGCATGCAGTTCTTCCGCGACAAGAGTGATGACATCGCCTTTGCCCTGGTCTGCGGTCTGTGGCTCATCCTGGTCGGCATCGGCGTGTACCAAGTGCGCAAGACTGCGCGCGTGCAAGGTTTTGTCTCATCGCTGCGTGGCCAGGGCCTCGAGATCGTGATCCTCTGCTGCATCGCCGCCTACTTCGCCTTGCCGTCGCACATGAACGAAATGGCCAACATCACGGAACGCATCGTCGTGCAGGTGTTGCTGCTGCTCGTGCTCCTGCCGCAGATCCGCTTGTCCGGACACTTGCGCTGGTTGATCGTGCCCATGGCTCTGCTGGCAGCGGCCTTTCCCCTTGTCGTTCACGCCCATTTCCAGCAGTTCGAGCGCCAGGAGGTTGGTCGGCTTCCGGAGGCGCTGCAGCGACTTCCCGAGCGATCGCGCCTGGGCTACCTGCTCTGGCAGCGCGAGAACCGCGTGACGTTCATGGGGCCGCTGTGGCACTTGCCGCGCGCGATGTTCGTGCTGGCCCAAGGTGGCGTCACAGATGACAGTTTTGCCGCGCGGCCCTACACCCCGGTGCAATACCGGCCGGGCAAGACGCCCGAGAAGCTGGACGACGAATTCTGGAACAATCCTCATCTTTTCGATTACGACCATGTGTTGATTCGTTCGCGCCAGAAACCGGTCGAGGTGCTGCGCCAGCCGATACTGGAACTCGTGTTTTCGGAAGGGGAATGGTGGCTGCTGCGGGTGCGCAACGAGGGGCATGAGGCGGGCTCGGCGCTGCTGCAAGGCGGCACAGGCGGTCAGGCGGCATTCTCGGACTGTCCGAAGGGGCAGTTGCTGTCAGGCGTCACCGTGCGCAGCGGCACCTATCTGCGTGGACTACAAGCGCATTGTCGCGAGACAACGGAGAGCGGCGCGCGCGGCGCCACGGGCGCGCGTCTCGGCCAATGGAGTCCGGAAGACCGCGAATCGCAGTTGCACTGCGCACCGGGCGAGCGGGTGCTTGGGTTCTTCGGGCGTTGCGCGTCGTTGGTGGATCAGATCGGCCTTGTTTGCGGCCGGCCAGGTGGCACGCCGACGCGCACGCCAGCGGCTGGCGGAGCAGGCGGTGCGCCGTTCGAGCGGCTGTGTCCAGATGGGATGGTCGCCGTCGGCATCCAGGGCCGCTTCGGGGCGCTGGTCGACGCCGCGGGCCTGGACTGCGCACCAGTACGGTAGTGGACTCGGTTTCGCGGTGTCAGAACACCCAGCGCGCGTCCAACCCGAACGCGAAGATGTCGCCGTAGGAGGCAAAGCCCGGAAACCCAGGATTCCCAGTCTGCAGGCCCTGGTACGCGCCGATTTGCTTGCCGGTCGATGGGTCGACGGCGTTGTCCGGGGCTTCATCGCACAGTGTCGCCACGCCTGGGCCGCACGCCGGGTAGCTGCTGTGCGTCGCCTTGTTCGTATCGCGCGGCATCAAGTGGGAGGCCTGGATGTACCAGCCCACCTCCAGCGCGCTGCCGAACATGTGCATGCGGTGGCCGGCGCCGATGGATGCCACGACGCGATCGTTGTCGACATAGTTCGTGCGCCCGGTTTGTGGCGGCACTGGCGATGGTTCCCAGCGCAACCCGGCGCGCAGCACGCGGTCGGTTGTGACCTGCCAGCTGCCTCCGGCGCGCGCACTCCAAGTATCCGCAAATCCTGAGTTCTGCTCGCCTTGATGGTTGCGGTAGCGACTCCACAGCGCGTACACGGCATCGGCAACGAATTGCACGCCATTTTCCGCGTAGTTCACGCCCATCAGAAACTCGTGCGGCTGGTAGTTGGATAGGACCTGCGCGCGCTGGTGAATCGGGTACGAGCCGGTATCTGTCTGAAAACCTTTGATCTGCAGCTCGGTATCCAGGTTGATGGCGAAGTAGTTCTCGCCGCGCCACGTGACGCCGGCCTGCCAATGATCCGATGGCGTCACCAGCACGCCAGCCAGTTGGGCAAAACGCCCCACCTGATCGTTGGAGACAGCCATGTTCACCTTGTCCTGGTGACCGGGATCCGGCACGTAGACCTGACTGGCCGTGGTCGATTGCGGCAGCATCGACAGACCGGTGCCCAGCGCCAGCCAGGGCGTCAGACGGTAGGCCGCCGCAAACATGATGACCTGTTGCGAGGCCGGCTGGCCGATCAGCTCGAACTGCAGGCTATTGCTGAAATACTGCTCGCGTTCGTCGGGGTACGGCGCAACCTGCTGGCCCAGGCGGTTCAGGGGCAAGAATGCGGCGAAGCCGATGCGCAACCGCTCCGAACCGAGCGACCCGACGCCGCCGATGTGCATGCCGTAGGTATTCGGAATGTCGGTGTTGTCTGAGCGCGATCGCAGGCGGTAGCGGCTGCCCACGACTGCCGCGCCTGGGCCGAGATCGGGCAGATCGTAGCCGGTCGGTCGCGGCTTGAGGCGTATCGTGACGTCGTCGTAGGACACGGCGATGCCCGCCCCCATGCCCGCGGGTGCCAAGGCCAAGGCGCCGGGGTTGTAGTAAACGGCGGTGTAGTCGTCGGCCGCGGCCGTCATGGCGCCCATGGCCGCGCCGCGTGCGCCAAAACCGAATATGTCCAGCGGGTTTGCAAATGCGGGCGCGCACGTCAGCGTCAGGGCGCAGGCAAGCAGGGCCAGCCAGGACGGCGCCGGCGCACCCATCGGTTGGGCGAAGGTGCGATCCGCCATCATTGGATCTCGAGCAGCTCGATGTCGAACACCAGCATGCCCTTGGGCGCCCCAGCGCGGCCCTTGTAGGCCAGCGCCTCCGGAATCCATAGGCGGCGCTTTTCGCCGGCGACCATCAGTTGCACGCCCTCGCTCCAACCAGGGATGACGCCGCTCAGGGGCAGCACGATGGATTGGCCGCGCACCACCGAGCTGTCGAACAGCTTGCCGTCTGTCGTCCAACCGGAGTAATGCACACGCACTTTTGCCGTGGACGCCGGACGGGCCAAGCCAGTGCCGGCCTTCAAGACCTTCGTGTAGACACCGGTGCGCGTCAGAACGGCATCACTCGGTGGTGCCGCGACATCGTCCGGCGTTTCAACGTCTGCCGGCGCCGCCGCTTCGGGTGCGGCGGGTGCCTCTTCTGGCTCTTGGGTGGGTTCGGCGTCGGCTTGCGGCGCAGGCGGCTCGGCCTTGTCTTCTTGCTCGGGGCGGTGGTCGCGTCCACGGCCACGGGCGCCTTGCTTTGGCTTGGCGCGTTTCGGTGGCCGGTCGTAGACGGTCTTCTCGCCCGCCTGTGCGATGTGGCCGCCCGCTTCGACCGCGGGATCGGCGGGCAGTTCCTGGCCGAGCGACCCCGGTGGCGGCTGCAGCGGTGCGCCGCCGCAAGCGCCCGCGACCAGCAACCCGCACAGACACAGATAGTTGGCTCGGAATGGACGGCTCACGATACGGCACAGCATGCCGGAACAGTGCACCATCAATGCGCGCGAGGCAAGGGACCCTGGGAAGGTCCGCCGGTGGATCCCGGGCCAGCTACAGGTTCCAAGTCGAGCCCGTGCGCAGGCCGGTGGTTCGCGCGGCCGAGTCAAACACGCGCTCATTGAGTTCGGATGCTGCGAGCACGCGTTTGGCCGCGTCGACATCGCCTTCCAGGTGTGCCGAGTAGGGCACCGCATGGTACAAATGGCCGGCGATGGCGGAGCGCTGACCGGGGTGGAACAGGCCGTCTTCGACCAGCTCAGCCCCCATGGCGTACGCAAGATCAACGGCCGCCGCCTCTTCATCGGCGCTCAGCACATCGCCCGACAGGTAACAAATGCCCCAGCGGTCCACATCGGCATCGATTCCGGCATAGCCCTGCCCGTGCATCGCGTTGGTGATCGCCTGTGCTTGGATTTGTCGTTTCAGCATGACACACCTGCACCGCCTTGCCGCGCGACCGCGCACCTGACCAGTCCGACTGGGCCTGCCAGGGCGGCTGCACCGCAAAGCTTTCGAATCTTGGACTATCTGACCAATCCAAGCCTGCTCGCTGCGCCATGCGCTTGTCCAAGACGTCACCGGATTGTGCCTTGCATCCGGTGGGCTTGCCTGCGAAGCTCCTGGCACTGCAACCGGAGGTCCCGCCATGGCCCGCGCTTCGCGTTCGATCGTCGCCGTCTTGAGTCTGCTCTGGTCTGTTGTGACCGGCTGTGCGAGCCCCGCGCCTGCGGTCCAGTCAAGAGACGCCGCACCGTCGCCAACCGACGCAGCTGGCGATGTCAAGTCTTCGACTCCCCTCACTTATCCCGTCGGCCACGTCGACTTCGTTGCCGTCGATGCGGCGCGGCAGCGTACGTTGCGCATGACCTTGTGGTATCCCGCAGACCCAAGTGCCGCAGCCGCCGCACAATCTGGCATGGCTGTGGAAGAATTCGTTCCAGCCGGCGCCGATCGCGACACCTACGCGGCGTTGTTGGCCAAGGCGCCGGCCGCCTGCAGCTCGCGGCGCACGCATTCTGCGCCAGGAGCCAAGCCCGCCGCCATCCAAGGCAAGTTGCCGATCGCCCTGTTCTCGCACTGCCTCAACTGCACCCGCTTCTCTTCGTTCTCGATCGCCGAAAGCCTCGCCAGCCAGGGCATCGCCGTCCTCGCGCCCGACCATGCCGGCAATACGATTTTTGAAGGAATTGCTGGCACTTCTGCGCCGCTGGGCGCGGCCTTCCTCGCGGTGCGCGCCGCCGACATTCGCTTTGCCCTCGACCTGGCCCTCGATCCCACCACGACTGCACTGCCAGCGGACTTGCGAGGCCGCTTCGACGCGCAGAAAGTTGGTGTTTATGGTCACAGTTTCGGCGGGGTGACCGTCGGTCGCGTCTTGTCCGACGATCCGCGCTTCAAGGCGGGGCTGGCCATCGCGGTGCCGATGGGCCTCGCCGGCGTGTCGATGGCCCACATCCACACCGCTGTAGGTTTCCTGCTGGCCCAGGAAGACAACAGCATCGGTGAGGGCGCCAACAACGTGATCCGCGCCAATTTTGCCGCCGCCGACCTGCCCGCGTGGCTGTGGGAGGTCAAGGACACCGGTCACTTCTCCTTTTCCAACATCGCGTCCATCCGCGAGAACTACGAACCAGGCTGTGGCGACGGTGTGCGGCAGACCGTCGACGGCGAGAAGTTCACGTACCTCGACAACGCGATCGCCCGCGGCATTGCGCAGCGCTATGTGGCGGCCTTCTTCCGGCTGCACTTGCTCGGCGATGCGGGACAGGCGGCTGAAATGGAAAGCGCGCAGCCCGCGGACAAGGTTTTGATCCAAGTCCGCAAGTAGATGCAGAGACCGACGATGTCCGACGAACCGCCCCAATCTTGGCAGCAGCATCCACGGCGCGTGTATGTCACGGCGGCGGGCATGCAGGACGGACCGCTGACCGATCGGCCGGGCGTTGGCCTGGCGCAGCAGTGCCTGCAGGCCGCCGCGGAGGCACTCGGCGGCGATCGCGGCCGCGCCGAGGCGATCGAGGCCGTCTACCTCGGCACCATGGGCGTGCAGCGCGGCCTGGAGCGCGGCGGCCTGGATGTCAGCCACTTGCCCAACTTGGTGCGCAGCAAGCTGAATCTCCCGAATGTGCGCCATGTCGAGACGGTGACCAGCACCTCGGAGACCGGCGCCGCCGTATTTGCCGAGGCGGTGCACGATTTGCGCAGCGGCCGCTTCGCGACGGTGCTGGTGCTGGCCGGCGAGCAGATGTTCTCGCCCGGCGGCGATCGCGCCGAGGAGGCGCGCGCCATCCAGGCTTGGATTCGCGGCATCGTCGATGGCGAGGAGTGCCACCGCTACGGCATCTCGATGTTGCAAGTAGGCGATCTACTGATGGATCACCTGGCGTGGCGTTCGGGCCTGCCGGAGTCGTTGTGGCGCGACATCCTGGAGACGGTGACCCTGGACAAATACGCCTTGTCGCACGGGCACCTGCGTGCTTTCGTGCCGGCGCGGGAACGCGTGAAGGGCGCGCTGACCGCGCAGCAGTACCGCGATCCGCAGCGCAACCCGCCGATAAGCCATTGGTATCACCGCGAAGACGTCTGCCCGAATGCCAACGGCGCGACGGCCCTGCTGCTCACGACGCGGCGCGATCTGCTGCCGGCCCACGGCGTCCACCTCGCGCTGCTGGGCTTGGGGCAAAGCCACACCAAGATCTCCTTGCGGGAACGACCCTTGCCGTTGGCCGCGCCGGTCGCCGTGCGACGCGCTTTGCGCGATCTGTGCCTGGATGCCGGCGTCGCTCCGGCTTGGCTGGCCGACGAGCCACGGTTGTGCGGCGTCTTGCACGATGCGTTTCCCGCGATTGAACTCTGCGTTTTGCTGAGCCTTGCCGGCGAGCGCGGCTGGCCGTGGGCGATCGAGAAGTTGCTTGCCGCATGGGGTCATCCGTTCGGCGGTCTGTCGGCGGGCGGCCATGCGCTGGGCAATTCAGGCCTCATGCATGTGGCCCAGGCCTGGCAATTGGCGACGGGCGATGCGCGCAGCCTCGATCTGCGCTCGTCGGCGCTGGCCGACCGTCTCGGTGCGGTGCGGCCGGGCCTGTTCCTGACCAGCAGCGTCGGCTCGGCATTGACGCGCATGGTCATGACGTTGCTGGGCGATCTGAACGATCCGCGCATCGCGCGCACCTACGAGAACGAAGTGCGGCGCCAGCCGGAGACGGATACGCTGCGCGCTCTGGCTCCGGCGCATACCGAGACTGACCTTTCTGAACGGCTGGATGAACTAGCGCCCGACACGGCCTTGGTCGTGGCGCGCGCGCGCGTCGATCGCGGCAACCCGCCGGATGTCGCGACTGTCCACGCGCTTTACGCCAAGAATCCGCAAGGGCCGCCCCATCTGTTGCTGGCGCTGGCGGCGGCGCGGCTGCCCCTGGGGTCGGCGGCCCGTCTGCACCTGCGCGACGCGACCTGGTGGGCAGAAGGCGTGGACGGTGCTGTGCTGCAAGTGCCGCCCGCGACATGGCATTCGCAGATCGAGGTGGCCTTGCACGCCTTGCGCACCGGGCGTCTCGCGGCACGCTACGGGACTACCGCGCAGGCGATCGGGGTTCGGGGTGCGGAGGTTCGATGACCGGCCGTAGCGCCCTGACGATCCTGGCTGTCGTGCTTTTCGCGGCCGCGCTGGTCGGAGTGTTCCAGCCCCCCTCCGCGCCCGATCCGCAGCTGCCAGCACCGTCGGCTTCGCGTACGCGCGAATCATCTGTTTCTACAACGGAGTTGACCATGCCATCGCCGCTTGAGGCGCCGACACCGGCCGTGCCCAAACCGCGCTGGCCACCGGGGCGCGCGATCACGGTCGAGCTGACCGATGTGCCAGCGAGTCAGTACCTTCAGGCAAGACCAACTGAAAACGACGCATTCTACCGCGACGTCGTGCAGGCTGTGGCAGGCTCGCGCGCGCAGTACGATGTCGATCTGGGCTTGGCGGCGCGCGAGTTCGTCTATCAGGCAGCGGAGTTTCGCGGCGAGGCCCCCTCTGACGTCCGCGACTTCCTGACGCGTGGCGTCGGCGCGCTGGCCGGCGACACCGCGTTCCAGCACGTGCGCACCACGTCCGAGGCGGACAGCGCGCTGCGTCAAGCCGTGGCGGCCGTCCTCGCCGCGCCGCCTTCGGGTTCGGGGCCGTTGCACATCGGTGTCGGTGAAATCTATACACCGGGCGCACAGTTGCCTCGCGACATCGGCGTCGTTGCGACCCGCCTGCCCATCGCCATGGAGCCGGCGCCGCGCACCGCCCGACCGGGCGCGGTGTGGAACCTGCGCGGTCGTTTGCGGGCGCCTTGGCGCGAGATCCAGGCGCTGGTGCTGCGTCCTGATGGGCGGATTGTCACGTATCCTCCCGCGATCCGAGGAGATGTCGTGGAGGTTTCTGTGGATGTCGGCGCGATGCCTGGCACCGTGGAACTGCAACTGATCGGCAAGGGCCCAGAAGGACCGGGGAAACTCGTGCAGCTCGCCGTCGAGGTCGGTCAACCCTTGCCGCGCAGGTACACGACCCGCCTGGCCCCCTCCGAAGCCGCACTGCGCACGGCGGACGATGCTGCCAACTACGCATTCGAGCTGTTGAATGCCGACCGCGCGCGCCACGGTGTCCGGCCGCTGCAGTGGGACGCGGAGTTGGCGCGCATCGCCCGCGATCACAGCGCAGACATGCGGGATCACAACTTCTTTGCCCACGTATCGCCGACGTCCGGCCTGCCGGCCGATCGGCTGGCGGCGGCGCAGTACCGCAGTACGGCGTCGGCCGAAAACCTGGCGCACAACGGCACGATCTACGAGGCGCAGGCGGGGCTGCTGCACAGCCTCGGTCACCGTCGCAACCTGCTGGATCCACAGATGCAAGTCGTCGGCATCGGCGTGGCCGGCAAGGATGACGATCAGGGGCGGCGTTCCTGGTGGCTGACGCAGCTGTTTGCGCGCCCGGTGGCGCAGCTCGATGGCCGCGCGGCGGCGCAAAAGCTGCGCGCTGACATCGGCGCCAAACGCCAGCAAGCCGACCTGGGAACCCTGGAGCCGGACGCGGACCTCGACGACGTCGCCCAAACCGCGGCGCATTCCGTGCTGGCAGGTGACATCGACGCGGGGCCATCGCTGGCGCTGGCGCAGGCCAGGCAGCGCGGTCTGATGCGCGGACAACTGCGGGCGTGGGCTGCACAAGTCTCTGATCTGCAGGCGTTCAAGCTGCCCGAGAGCGTGCTGGCGGCCAGCGCACGCCGCCTCGGCGCGGCGGTCGTGCAGGATACGCGCGCCTTGGATGGCCGTGTCGCCGTGGTGCTGCTCGTCGGCGATTGACCGCGCCGTCAAGCCCGGATATGTGGCGCTCCTTGCCCGGAGCGCGCCATGGAACAATCCCCCGTCCTCGTCGATGTGCAGCAAAGCGTGGCTACGCTGACGCTCAACCGCCCCGACAACCGCAACAGCATGACGCCGGACCTCCTCGATGCCTTCACCGAGGCCGTGCAGCGCGTGCGCAAGAGCCAGGGCGTGCGCTGCCTCGTGCTGGCCGGCAGTGGCACGACCTTCAGTTCCGGAGCGGATTTTCGTTCGCAGATCCAGCGAGATGACGGCAGTGGTCGTCAGCCGAACGAACGTTCGTTCGCCATGTACACGCCGTTTCTGTCGGTCCTCGACATCGAAGTGCCGGTGGTCGGCGCGCTGACCGGCCATGCCGTCGGCGGCGGATTCGGCCTGGCGCTCTTGTGCGACATCCGCGTGGCGACGCGCGACGCACGCTATGGCGCCAACTTTGCCCGCATCGGTCTGCATCCCGGCCTGGGCATCAGCTACCTGCTGCCGCGCCTGGTCGGTGTGCCGCGCGCCGCCGAGCTGCTGTTCACCGGGCGGCTGTTTGACGGCAGGGAAGGCGTCGAGATGGGCCTTTTTACAAAGGCTCTGCCCCATGCCGACGTGCTGCCGGAAGCCCAGCGTCTGGCCGCCGAGATCGCTGCCAATGCGCCCATCGCCGTGCGCATGATGAAGCAATCGCTCTACCGCGGGCTGGCTTGCGATGTGCGCGCCGCGGCGTGGCAGGAGGCGCACGCCCAAGCAGCGACCGTGCAGACCGAGGATGCGCGCGAGGGGATCGCGGCGCTGCTGGACAAGAGGGTGCCGCAGTTCCGCAATGGCTGAACGCAGTCAAGGTTCGCCCGCGATGTGCGCCGCGATCGCCTCGGCAAACAGGGCATTGGCGCGCGCTGTCGGGTGACCGTCCCCGGCGATGCCCAAGGTAGGATCGTCCTGCCAGCGCTGCGGCAACGCCAGGCCGCGCTGCCGCGCCGGTTCGCGCACATCCTTATCCCAACTAAGGAAAGACACGGCGGCGTGCCCGCGCCACGGATCGAAGAACGCGTCGCTTTGGCCGCGGACGGCGAGCGGCTCCCACACGATCAGGCGGGCATGGCTGGCCGCGACTTCGCGCACGAGCGCGGCAAAGTCGTCGCGCAAGTGCGCGCCCATGTCGACGGAATCCGCCGGGCCGCAGTCCTGCGTGGCGCGCTGGTTGGCGACCATGACATCGATGTCGACGGCCAGGCGACGCATCCAATCGACGGTGCGTGCCGAGCGCCCCTGCCAGATTTGCTGCAATTCCATCGGTTCCAGGTCCGAGCAGCCGATGTACGATAGGATCAACACCTTGGGTTTCATCTCGCGCGCAGCCGCACGCAACACGTGGATGCCGTACCACAAACCCGAGGGCAGTTGCGCGAGGTTGAGGACGCGGTACTGGCGCGCGGGCCGCAGGCGCTGCAGTGCGGCTTCGATGCGCCGATCCAAGAGATCCTCAGCTTGGAGGAGGCCAAAACCGTAGATGAAAGAATCCCCCGACAACAGGATGCGCGGCTGGTCGGCGGGCGGCGGCAGCTGCCACTGCGGCGCGCGGAAACCTTCCGTGTTTGTCTTGACTTGCCAGATGATGGAGGGACGGTGCTTTTCCTGGATGCGCTGGGTCGTGGACGGCGCGAACGCCGGGTAGAAGCCCCAGCGGTTGGCGCGGCGCGGCACGCCGCCATCGCTGCCGGCCAGGGCAAGCGTGCTGGCAAGCATCGGAATCAGCAGCAGAACCCAACGCCGCAGATGCCGCGCGCGCGTCGGCAGCGGCAGCAGATGCTCGAGCAGTACGAGACTGAGGGCAGCGGTGGCCAGGCTCGCCACGCACAGCAGCGGCCGTGTCGTTTCCGCCAGCCACGGCAAGAGGGGCCAGCCGCCGCCCGAAGCGACCAGCCAGGCCTCCAGCAGCGTGGGCAGCAGGGTCTGGCTCAGGCCCCAGGCGCAGGCCATCCAGGTCGCGGCGAACGCGGCGAGGCCGAAGATGCGTCGGGGCGCGGGCATTCGTCGACCTCCGGCGGGCGCAGGCGGCGACCGAGGCCGCGCCGCGGCATCCTGCTACGCCGCCGGGCGCGCGCGCAAGCTTGCTGGTGGACGGCGTGTGGTTGGCAAGCGGATTGTCTCCGCTGGGAAACAATGTGGTGCGCACAGAGGCATTGTGCGCGGCGCGCGCGGGGCTATCCTGCAAACATCGCCACAGCGCCCGGGAATCGGGCGCGCCACCCTCGTCACGGAGTTGCCATGTTGCTCGACACGCGTCCCCTGATCGTTTCCACTACCCTTGCCGCCCTGCTGTGGGCCAACGGCTGCGCCAAGGATCCCGCCAAGGAAGTGCCGGCCGCCCAGGTCGCCGAGCCGCAAGTGGAGGCTGCTGCAGCACAACCCGCTGCGGCGCCTGCCGCAGAACCTGCACCGGCCGCGCTCGCCGTGGCCGCCCCCGCGGCGCTCGCCGCCCCGGCCGCCGCGCCTGCCGGGCTGGCCCTGACCGGCAGCATCGCCGCCATCGGCTCCAAGGTTACGGGCCAGCACACGCTGCTGTTCAAGACCTGGAACGGTTCCTTGCAGTTGAAAGACGGCAGACCGGAGGGCGGCGCGCTGCAATTCGCCGTCGATGTCGCCTCGGTGTATTCTGACCCCGACAACCGCAATCCTTTCAGCGAGAAGCTCGATGGTCATCTGAAGAGCGGCGACTTCTTCGATGCCGACAAGAATCCCAAGGCGACGTTTGCCTCGGATGCCATCACCGCCGGCGGCCAGGGCGGCACCCACACCATCAAGGGGCGCCTGACCTTGCGCGGCACGACCAAGGAGGTCACCTTCCCCGCGACCATCGCCACGGCAGGCCAGGACGTCACCGGAAAGGCGGAGTTCACGATCAACCGCAAGGATTTCGGCCTTGTCTACCCCGGCAAGCCGGATGACCTGATCCGCGATGGCGTGGTTCTGAAGATGGACCTGAAGGCGACGTTGCCGTAATCACGGCGCAGTCACTTCGGGCTGCGGCGTGCCGGCTGGCGATGCGGCGCGGCTATCCGACCACGCGCCGTTCGATGCGCTCGGCAATCCGCGTCGTGACCTCGTAGTGGATGGTGCCCAGCCAGCCGGCCATCTCCTCGGCGCTGATGCGGTCGCCGTCGCTGCCATCGGCGCGTGCCTGACTGCCGAGCAACACCACTTCGCTACCGGCACACGCCACTGGATTGTCGGTCACGTCGATGGCCGTCATGTTCATCGCAACGCGACCGATGACCGGCGCCCGCTGACCGTCGACCAACACCTTGGCCACATTGGACAAGCCGCGATCGTAGCCGTCGTAGTAGCCGATCGGCAGGATGGCGACGCGCATCAAGCGCACGGCGCGAAAGGTCCGGCCATAGCCGACGTACTCGCCCGCCGGCACCTCGCGCACCTGGGCGATGACCGTCTTCCACGTCAGCGCCGGCTTCAATTCCACCGGGTTGCGGCCGAGCTGGCACACCGACAGGTAGGTTTCCTTCGACGGCCACAGGCCATAGGCGCCGATGCCGCAGCGCACCAGGCGACCACAGACCTCCGGCCACAGCAAAAGCGCCGCGGTATTGCTGGCATGTGCGAGCAGCTTGTCGTCCGGATGGCCGGCCGGCGGCAGCGACAGTTCCCGGCGAATCGCCTCGACGCAGGTGGTGAAGCGATCCAGCTGCTCATGGGCAAAGCGATGGTTGGTCGTGTCCTCGATGTCGGCGAAGTGCGTCGCCAGCCCTTCCAATTCCAGGTGCGGGTCCGCCGCCACCGCGTGCGCCATCGCCAGGGCCTCGTCGTGCCTCAAGCCTTGGCGGTTGTTGCCGGTTTCCACTTTCAAGTGCACGCGCGCCCGGGTGCCGTGGCGGCGCGCCGCCGCCGAAGCCGCGGCCAGGACCTCCCTGTCATAGAGCACAAAGCTCGCTGCCTGCGCGACAGCAAACGGTACTTGCTGCGGCGACAGGCGGCCGACCACGTAGACTGCGGCGGTGATGCCGGCAGCGCGCAAGTCTTGCAGTTCAAAGATGTCATGAACGCCGAGCCACTCCACGCCGGCCTCGAGAAAGCAGCGCGCCGCCGCCAGCAGACCGTGACCATAGCCGTTGCCCTTGACCATCACACACAGCAGCGGCGCGCGACCGCCGTGGGCGGCACCTTGGCGCAAGACCTGGATGTTGTGGCGCAGGGCCGCGCGATCCAGCTCGATCCAGGTCAGCGGCTCGGGTTTTTGCAGTGCAATGGGCATGGCTTGTCGAGGGTGCGCAAGAAGACGCAGCGCGAGTGTGCCCGATTGCTGCGGGCTTGGCACCTCACCTTGCCGACGAATCGCTGGGCAGCTGCGCGGCATTGCCGGGATAGCGCGCAATCAGATCGTGCACGCCCAGGCCGGCATCGCCGGGAATCGCCAATCTGGCCGCGAACAAGCCGGTGGCATCGGTGATGGCGACGCCGACCAGCAGGCCGCGCAGCGGTTGCGCCGGATCGATCAGCCACAGCTCGATGGTCTGGCGCGCCACCTTGCCGCCCGGCGCGCGCAGTGCCCCTTGCACTTCCAGCGGTTCGCCGACATAGGCCATCGGCGCCGCCTTGTTGAGCGTCGTCGTCGTCGGGCGGCGCGGATCGGGCCGGCCCGCCGGGCGTGGCTCCGGCGCGCTGCCCGGACCCGGTGGCACGGCCGCCAGGCGCGCGGCGCGCTGCGCCAGCCAGGCGCGGCGCGACTCGGCCGCCCCTTCGCGACGATCGCCTGCAGAACCGGAACCTTCGGCTTGCGCGGCACCCGGTCGCGCCAGTGACGGAGCGGCCGCGCCGCCCGCCCCTGCCAGCTGCTCACTGCCTTTGACCTTCTTGGCGCCGGCCATGCCGGTCTGCAGCACCCGGCCATCGGCCAGCACCGTGCCGGTCTGCCCAGCAAACGCCGGCGGCTGCGGAAACGGATCGCGAAACGCCGGCTGGTGCAGGTGCTTGTCGTGGGCGCTGTGCAGTTCGAGCGTGTCGGCACCGCCGCCGAGATCGAGACGCTGCCAGGCGCCGTTGCCGCCCTCGTGGGGGGCCCAGACCTCCAGAAACGCATGCGCGTCGTTCATGACGTAGTGGCATGCAATGCCCAGCGAGTGCGCGATCACCACAAAGCCCAGCGCGCGGTGGCGGCACACGCCCTTCTGGCCCAGTACCAGATCGGCCAGCGCATCCTGGCCTGCCAGCGGCGGCGCGCCCGGCTCAAAAGCGCGAAACCACTCCGCGAGCCGCGTCAGCGCCGCGCTGCGCTCCATGTGCGCATCGACGCCCAAGGCCGGCCACAGCGCCTCGGCGCGCGCCTGCAACGCCGGATCCAGGCGCGGCTGCTCGGGATCGTCGCGCCGACGCTGCGTACCCAAGGGCGCGGCGAAGTAGGTGGAAGGCGCATCCATCAGAAAGCGCAGATCGACTTCGCCGCCGACCTGGGCCTGGACGGTGAAATTGCCGGCGTCATCGCGAAAGAACTCAAGGCTGCGCGCAGGACTGGCCTGCCACTGCAGGATACGCGACGTCGGCGCCACCGACGGCAGCACCGCGCGCTGACCCGGCGTCAGCACCAGCTTGATGTGCCCCCAGAACAACTCGTGACCCGATCGCGGCGGTTGCGGCCCTGGCGGCAGCGCGCGCCGGCCACGGCCGCTCTGGGCCAGCGTCACATCGGGCTGCACGGTATCGAACGCCAGCTCGCGCTTGAACGGTGCCACCGATGGATCGAAGACCATCTGGTAGTGCAGTTGGCCGTCAGCGCCCGTGCGGCGATCCAGACCGATGCGCGGCGGCGGCGCCGGGCGGTAGACGGGCGTGTCGTCACCGGGTGTGGCCGGCGCTGGGCGCTCGATTTTGCCGGCGGCCGTCTCGATCGCCGCTGGCAGGCTGCCGGGCGTGCCGGGGCCGACGACGCGGTCGCTGCGTGCGCGCTGCGGGCCGCCGGGCGGCAGGGGCTCGTGCAGGATGGGCGCCGGTGGCGCGGCCTGGCTGGCGCTGGCGAGGCCCAGCCACACAAGCCCGATGCCCATGGCGCACCTTGCGATTCTGCCGTAGTTCTGCAATCCGACCACCTTGCGCATGCTGCGCGATGCAAGCATGCCTTGGCGCTTGCGTCCAGGGGTCGGGACGCGCGGGGCCGGTTTGCGATCTGCAGGACTGCGCCGCGCGCCACGCTGCGCCTCGTGCGTCTGGCGCGATCCACTATTCGCAATCCTCACCCCCGGCAGAGATGTCGACTTGTTCCACTACGCTCGCGATGGCATGATCGCTGACCACGTGGTGCGCAAGACAGGGAATAGGGGGACCATTCATGAACAAAGCCATGTACGCCATCATCCTGCTGACCGCCTGCCTGGGCACGGCTTGCGCGAGCATCTATTGGAAGTCGATGTGGCACGACGAACGAGAGCAGATCGAACAAGCGTTGAGCGACACTGCCAGCGTCAACACGCTGTCGTACATCGGCACCGCGTTGCACGTTGCCGTGCGCCGTTGTGACCTGGAGTCGGCTGCGGCGCTCCTCAAGCGCGGCGCTGACATGCGCATCCTCAACAAGGACGGCGATCCGCCGCTCGGCGTCATGGCCATGAACTTCGGGATCCGCGCGCAGGGCCAATGCGCCGGCAACGACGCAGCCATCCTTCAACTGTTTTTGGCCAACGGCTACAAGCTGAGCGACCCCAAGGACGGCGTGGCGCTCAAATCGTTCGCGAAATACGGCGGCAATCCGACCATGCTCGCTCAGCTGATCAAGGCCGGTGCGGACCCGAATGTGCAGGATGCCGATGGCCGCACACCGCTGTTCTTTGCTTTCGATGGCGAAGTGGTGCGTCAACTGATCGCGTTGGGCGCGAATGCGGCCGTCAAAGATGCCAAGGGAATTTCGGTGATTGCAGCGGTGCGCGAGCGAGCCACGGCGGAAAAGCCCGCACAGTCGGCCTACGACGAGTTGCTCAAGACGGTGGGCAAGGACGATTCGGTCGCGGATGCCGGCGTCCTCGACGCGCCGGCGCGCGAGCATTTGAAGGCTGCGCTGGCGGCGAATGACATCAACCGCAAGGATGCGGCCGGCAATACGCCGCTGCACTACGCGGTGCTCAGCGGCTCCTATGAGCTGGTGCAGGAGGTGCTCAAGGGCAAGCCGGATGTGAACGCGACGAATGCCGACGATCTGACGCCACTCTTCATGCTGACGATCAACCGCATGGAAGATGAGAAGTTCCGCCCTTGGTGCAAGAACTGCATCCTGCCCGATCCCGGCTCGCGCATCCTGATTGCGCTCAAGGCGGCGGGGGCGAATTTGAACCACCTGTCCAAGACCAAAGGCACGGTGGCCCATGCCGCGGCGCGGACGCAGCAGCGCACGATGGTGCAGCAACTGCATGCGCAGGGCGTGGACTTCAAGATCTCCGACCACAATGGCTTGCAGCCGCTGTGCAAGGCCGGCGATTTGCGCAGAGAGCTGGCGGGTTGGAGCCAAGCCGATCCCAGCGGCGGCTACTGCGGTCTGACCCCTCAAGAATGGGCGGGCGACACAAGGTCCATCGAGCAAAAGGTCTTGGCGCGCGGGCTGGCGGAAGCGGAAAAGTCCAAGTCCGAAGTCACGGCGGGCAAGTACCTCTACATGGTGCAGTGGCAGCGCGTGACGCTCTCGCTGTCCTCGACGCCCAAAGCGCGCGAGATTGGCTACCAGATCATTGATGTCACAGGGCCGAGCACGCGTGCCGAGCTGGAGGCAAGCGTCGTCGACCGCGAATTGATGCGCGTCGCGCCGGGACGGATGGAAATGGGGCGCTCGCTGAACCGCTGCAAGGGAAACTGCGACGCGGAGCTCGAGACCGTCAGAGAGCAGTTGAAGGTCTCGGGGATCAGCGTCTCGACGCAGCAGTATTGACGGCCGCCCTGGCCGGCCGCGCCAACTTGCGCTGCGCATCACCGCACCTGGCAGGGTCGAGTCGCGGGTCTGGAGCATCGAAGTGGGCATTCGGGATGGTCGAGCGGTAGGTCGGCGACATTTGACGCAGCCAGCCGTCGCGGCTAGCGTCACTGCGCCAGCGGCACGGGACGGCCGCGCAGCGAGGCCGTCGTGATTCGTGAATTCCGCATCCAGGGTTACGGCTGCATCCAGGACGCGAAGCTCACGCTCACGCCGCTGCACGCGCTGATCGGGCCGAACGACAGCGGCAAGAGCACGACGTTGCGGGCGTTGGCTGGGTTTGTGAATACGCTGGGTTACGGCGCAAACCTGCCTGATCCTCCAAAATGTGAAGCGGCGCCAATCACAAGGTTGACAGGGCACTTCGGGCGCGAGAAGGAGTCGAACGACAGCCTGCAAGAGTTCTTCTTTGCGCGGGACAAGCGCAAGTGGCGGCAAGTTGTCAGGCACGCCCCCGGTGCAACAGGACTTGTGCGAGACTTTGAGACAGCGAAGCTGGATTCCATCGGCCGCGCGCAGATCGTGCGCCTCAATGCCGATGACCTCAAGGCCGAGTCGCACCTGTTGACGGACGAGCAGGTCGCGCTGTTTCCAAAGGATCGCGGCAGCGAAATCGCCGGCGTGTACGACGCCATCATCGGCCGCGGGGATGACACTTTCGCCCGGATTACCGACGGTGTTCGCAACCATTTCGGCACGGTGGCCAACGTCCGCGTCCGGGGCACCAGCGCGACTACCAAGGGCCTCGGCGTCAAACTCACCGACGGCACCCTCGTCAACGCCGACCAGATGAGCGAGGGCCTGCTCTACTACCTCGCCTTCGCCGCCATGCGCGAGGTGAACAACGCCAAGTTGCTGCTCATCGAAGAACCCGAGAACGGCCTGCATCCGGCGCGCATCGCCGAGGTCGTCAAGATGCTGCGCGAGCTGAGCGAGCAGGGCACGCAGGTTCTCATCGCCACGCACAGTCCGCTGGTCATCAATGAGCTGGGGCCGCAAGAGGTGTCGGTGGTGACACGCACGCCGCAAGAGGGCACGAAGATCACGCCGATTGCCGAGACGCCGCACTTCAAGGAGCGATCGGAGATCTATGCTTTGGGTGAGCTGTGGCTGAGCTATGCCAATGGCGTCGACGAAGCGCCGCTGCTGCAAGGCACCGCGAGAGAGGCATGAACGAGCGCATTCGGGTGCTTGTTGCCGGCGAAGGCAAAGACGACATCGGCGACTCGTACAGCGGTGTGGAAGGCGTCGTCCAAGCGCTGCTGAGGTGCGTCGATGACGGCGCTTGGATCTTTGTCCGCACACGCACTTGGAAGTCCATCCGCAAGTTCAAGGCCGGCGAACATCGCAGCGCGGAGACGCGCAACGTGCTTGGCCTGCTGCAGGACGCACGGGATGACAAGGTGCACGCGATCGCCTTCGTGCGCGACCGCGACGGCGACGCGCAACGGGAGTGCGAGGTCGCGAAAGGCATGGACGAAGTGGTGAAGACGGGCGAATTCCATGTTATCGGCGGCGTGGCAATTGAATCCATTGATGCCTGGGTGCTCGCCTGTTGCGGTGATCACAAAGCTGAGGGGTACAAGAAGCCCAAGGCCGTGCTCGATGAAGTCCACGGCGTCGGCACGCGCGCCTCCAAGGTCGACCGAGTCAGAAGTGCCGACCCATCCACGCTGCCGAAAACGGCGAAATCGCTCCACGCCTGGCTGGGCCGGGCGCGCGCTGTCGCGCAACACCGAGCGTAGCCGGCCAGGCGGGCCACCGATCTCCGCCGCCCCCAAGCGCCGGAAACTTTCGCCCGCCGCCGCCCCGCCCTATGCTGCACGCCTCTTCGAGGTGTCTTCCTGTCCGCACCCGCCTCCGACCCCCGCCATCTCTCGCGCTGGCACGCCGCGGCGCTGGTCGCCGGCTCGATGATCGGTGTCGGCATCTTCCTGACGCCGCGCATCGCCGCCGCCGCCGTTGGCACCGGCCCCTGGTTCTTCGCCTTGTGGCTGGCCGGCGCCGGCGTCGCGCTGGCCGGCGCCCTCGCCGTCGCGGAATTGGGAGCCATGTTGCCCCACGCCGGTGGCGACTACGTCTACTTGCGGGAAGCCTATGGAGATTTCTCTGCCTTTCTCTACGGCTGGCTCTCCCTGCTCAGCTCCTTTTCCGGCGCCATCGCCGCCATGGCCGTCGGCATCGCGCGCTACCAGGGGCCGCTGTTCATCGGCGAACGCGCGCACGCGCCGGTGCTGCACCTGCCCTTTCTGACGCTGCAGGTCGATCAACTCCTCGGCATGGCCCTGGTCTGGTTGCTGACGGGCCTGGCCTGCCTGCGCGTGCGCGTCGCGGGCCGCACGCAACTGACGCTGACGGCTTGCGTCATGGCGCTGCTGCTGGCCGGCGCGCTGTGGGCCATCGCGACCGGCAGTGCCACCCGCG
>Ga0172370_10004104_pt1 | contig 19736 bp, 14 predicted proteins | sample LakKiv5m_FD_114538 | JGI IMG/M metagenome (GOLD analysis project Ga0172370, IMG submission 114538) | Freshwater microbial communities from Kabuno Bay, South-Kivu, Congo - kab_022012_11.5m | ecosystem: Environmental > Aquatic > Freshwater > Lake | place: Democratic Republic of the Congo...
CTCCTGCAATTTTTGTTGCGGCATAAGGAGAAATGGGTTTATTCACCGGAACAGATTCAGAAAACGGATATTTTTCTTGGTCTCCGTAAACAGAACTTGATGAAGCAAAGATAAATTTTTTAACTTTATAGTCTCGTGCCAATTCCAATAAGTTCAATGTACCCAATATATTTGTTCTCGCATATAGGGCAGGATTATGTATTGAATTTCTTACTCCAACCTGGGCTGCTAAATGAATTATCGTTTTGACGTCATGTTTTTTGAATATTGTATCTAAAATTTTCTTGTTCTCAATATCGGCCCTGAGAAATGTATAATTCTTATGATTCCTGTATGAAGCGATGTTCTGAAATTTTATCTGTTGATTGTAGTAAGAATTAATATTATCAACGCAGACTATTTCATTATCTTCAATAAGCAAACCGGTCAGATCACTCCCGATAAAACCGGCGCCGCCTGTAATCAATATAGACATATGTTAGGATAGAAATTATAATACAATTATAATGTATAAACCCAACCGAACAACAGATTCGAAAATAAAACAGATAATCACAGACCAATTTATACAAAAGGTAGGATATATACCCGATATTGAAAATCCGAAATCATACAACGAGTATATTCTATGGTTAAAACTGTATTACCGTAATCCGTTGATGACGATTTGTGCCGATAAGTATTTGGTAAGAGATTATGTTTCGAAAAAAATCGGAGAAAAATACTTGGTTCCGCTAATCGGAGTATACAATAACGAAAATGAAATCGATTTTGATAAACTTCCTCAAAAATTTGTATTAAAAACCAACAATAATTCAGGAAGAAATTTTATTTGTAAAGAGATTGATGGAATAGATGTTCCTAAAATAAAATCAGAATTAAAACAACTTTTAAATCCAGAATACAACAAATATTTCTACTCTTTTGAGTGGACGTATAAGTATATACAGCCAAAAATAGTTTGTGAAGAATATATTGAACAAAAAGACGGTCAACTTTTTGACTATAAGTTTTTTTGTTTCCATGGTATTCCCAAATACATAGTCGTTGACACTGATAGATTTACCAATCACAAAAGAAATATATTCGATATAAAGTGGAATCTATTACCTATATCCTTATCCTATCCAAATGATCCAAGAGTAATACCAAAACCAAAAAAACTTCAGGAAATGATAAAAATTGCTAAATTATTATCTAAAGACTTCCATTATGTGCGAGTTGATATGTATTCTATCGAAAACATAGTTTACTTTGGTGAATTAACTTTCTATCCAGGAGCGGGTTTGGAACCTTTTAAACCAGTTGAGTGGGACCATATATTTGGTCAATGGCTCAGTATAGAAAAAATGAAAAAAAGCAAGTATTGTATACTAAATAAGAACATGCCAGTACAACCATCCGCTCTGTCAAAAAATAAGCCACGTATAAAAATATTATTATTCTCACACGGAGCACAACTTGGGGGAGCCGAACGATCAATGCTTGATCTTATACGCTACTTACAAACAAAGAATCTTCAGATACTTGTTGTATTACCTTACGCCGGTCAAATTGAGGCTGAGCTCCAAAAAAATCATATTCCTTTTACGATAATTCGCTATAGCTGGTGGGTTTCAAAAAAAACATCGAATTTCGCTGATAATGCTAATTCCCTGTTTGAAGTATTTTCAAGGCTTAAGGATTTCAAAAAGTATGACCCGGATCTTGTTATTTCAAATACGGCAGTCATACCTTGGGGTGCTATAACGGCATTTCTTTTGAACAAATATCATATATGGAATGTACGGGAATTTCTCATCAAAGATCATCAACTCGAAAGCCCAATTCCATTTAAAGAAATAACAGAACTTATCTATAAATTATCCGATGCAATTTGGTTTGTATCAAAAGCTGTAAAAAATGAATTTGAACAATATATCCCTTCCAAAAAAAGCTCTGTCATATATAGTAAAGTCGCCATTCCTCAAAGTCTTACACAAGCTTTAGTTACCTCACCTTATAAAAGTAAAAATTCTTTAAAACTTTTAGTTGCTGGTAATTTTAACCCAAATAAAGGACAATTGCAGGCTGTCCAAGCAGTTATACGCCTTATCGACCAGGGATCAAATGTCGAGATGCTGCTTATGGGAGGTTATTATGACGCTAATCCTTATTACCAAAACATACGAAGTTTAATATCAGCAAAAAAATACAGCGAAAAAATCCATATAATAAATTTTACAAAAAATCCATACCCGTATTTTAAATTGTGTGACATTGTTTTAGTCTGTTCAAAAATGGAAGCATTTTCACGAACGATTATAGAGGCGGGTTTATTAAACAAGGGGGTTATTGTAAGCAATAGGGGAGGTAACCTTGAAGCTGTGGTTGAGGGAAAAAATGGATATATTTATACATACAACGATATCGAAGACCTTGTCAATAAAATACGTATCTTTATAACCAATCCTCCTTTAATTAAAACCATAGGCAAAAGTAATAAAAAAATAGCCGATGAACTTTTTATCAAAGACTCAAACCTCAATACTGCCCTCAATAAAGTACTAACCAAACTAAATACCAAACGGTCTTTTTCTCAAACCAAATTACACCTTTTTCATATATTTGATTATTTTTCTTCATACCTTTCAACCAATGAACATTTTATAGAACAAACATCACAGCTTAAAGAAATTCAGTCGTCTAAGTTTTATAAAGTTTGGTCATGGTACTGTAAAATCAAACAAATATTGCATATAGGCGTAAAGTAATGTAAGTTTAATATCCAATATATGATACCCAATACATCTAACTTCTCTCAGACAAATTTACAACATGATCTTATTGCTAAGGAAATAAAATATGGAGGAAAGATTATCAATGTGCCAATACTGTCTATTAGTAAACATGATCCGCAAAAAAAAGATAAGATAAGTTCACCTGGTATGATCGGGGGGGACAGAATGATGCAAAAAGATCATAATTATGCGGGCAAATATGCGCAGTATTTATTGCCTTTTTTGAAAAAAAAGGGGATTACTCTTATTGAAATCGGGATACTCAAGGGTACCGGTCTTGCTATTTGGAGTGATCTTTTCAAAAAAGCAAATATTATAGGTTTGGATATAGATTTATCTTATTTCAAAAAAAATATTTCAGTCCTCAAAAAATACGGTGCTTTTAAAACCAATCAGCCAAAATTATTTACATTCGATCAATTTGAAAACAATAAAATATATCTAAACAAAATCCTGAAAAATAATAAAGTGGATATATGTATAGATGATGGTGACCATTCAAACGAAGCTATTATGAATAGCTTATCGGATATTAAACCGTTTTTATCTGATGATTTCGTATATTTCGTGGAAGACAACAAAAAGGTACATGCGATAATTAAAAAAACTTTTCCGGATTTTAAAGTGGAAAGTTGCGAAGAACTAACTATCATAACTAGACCTGTTTATCACTTTGGCGATATTCAGTTGCGATTCAAATATCACATACATTTTATCTACTTATTGGAGCGGATGTTTAACAAAGCTAATAAAATTCTTCATCGTCTTGTTATGTAATAATATTTAATACTTTTTATTCAAATATGTGTGGCATTGTTGGTCTTATATCAAAAAATAAAAACGCTACTTTTGTAAAAAATGTGGTAATGTCGATGAATAAATATATATTCCACAGAGGTCCTGACAACGCCGGCTATTTATTTGAACATAATATAGGACTTGCGATGCGAAGGCTCAGTATTATTGATCTAACTTATGGAGATCAGCCAATATACAATGAAAATAAAGATATTGTCATTTTTTTTAATGGTGAAATTTACAACTATCAATCCATTAAAAAGGACCTTATAGCTAAAAACCATACGTTTTATACAAATTCCGATACAGAAACCATTATTCATGCCTATGAAGAATGGGGCATTGAAGAAACATTAAATAAGCTTGACGGTATGTTTGCTTTTGCTCTTTATGACAAAGAAAAGAATAAATTAATTCTTGCACGTGATCGTTTTGGAGAAAAACCTTTATACTATTTTCATAATAACGAGTCTTTTGTTTTTGCATCAGAACTAATGGCAATCATACGATCAAAAACTATTGAAAAGATAATTGATCCAGAATCACTCTACCTATATCTATCTTTACATTATGTACCCTTTGAAAAAACCATCATAAAAAATATTTATAAATTGTTGCCCGCTCATTATCTTGTTCTTGATACCAGAAAATTCTCTATTCAGACAATAAAATATTGGTCGCTTTCGTTACAAAAAATTCATATACCTTTTCAAGATGCGGTAAACGAGGTTAGAAAATTAGTTACTCAGACTTCAAGAGAGAGAATGATTGCAGATGTACCTATCGGTGCTTTTTTAAGCGGAGGTATTGACTCAAGTATTCTTGTTGCAAATATGGCTGATCATGTTGCACATCTTCATACTTTTTCTATTGGATTTTCTGAAGATGAATTTGATGAATCTGTTTACGCGAAATTTGTAGCAAAAAAATTTGGAACTAAACATCATCATTTTTATTTTACTTCAAAAAAAGCACAAAATAGTATTAATGATGTTATTCTGTCAATGGACGAACCATTGGGGGATCAAGCTTTATTACCTGTTTACTTACTCTCAAAGGAAGCAAGAAAATATGTAAAAGTAGTTGCAAGCGGAGAAGGTGCGGATGAAATTTTTGGTGGTTATGATTATTATCATCAAAAAAACAAAACAACTATACAGAATATACAGCTTTTCCTTTCGTTGTTTGTAAGGCCAAATTTGACATTCTTAAATGAAAATTCCAACTCCACTGCAAGTGGTTTTCCTCTTATTAGCAATAATATCGGGAGAAAGAGCCTCATCAATATCAATGTTAACGATGATCTTTTAAAAGATCGGTTTTTTAAACATTATGATAATAGATTAAACTCTATTAAGGATCCGCTTTCCCGAAAACAATTTACAGATCTCACAACCTGGTTACCGGATGATCTGCTTATGAAATACGATAAAATGGCCATGGCAAACTCATTGGAAGGAAGGGCTCCTTATCTCAATACAAAATTAGTAGAATTTGTCATAAACCTACCGAAAGAATATAAATATAATAACCATCAAGAAAAATACATATTAAGAAAAGCTTTTGCACATAAACTGCCGTCAAAAATACTCAATAGACAAAAACAAGGTTTCAGATTACCTATGGATCAATGGCTACAAAAGGATTTGTCCAAAAAACTTGTAGAATTAGCTCATGAAAAAGATTGTGGTGATCTAATTAATAATAAAGTATTCTTAGAACTTGTAGGTTCCCATACTTCAGGGAGAAAGTTGAGAGGCAGATTACTCTACAGTATTTTTGTGTATAAATTATGGTATAAGGCATTAATTCAATAAATATATCTTGGTATAATACTCTCATGCCTAAAGTCAGCGTTATCATTCCCGCATATAATCACGAGAAGTTTGTACGTACCGCAATACAAAGCGTTTTTGACCAGACCATACAGGATTTTGAGATTATCATTCGCGACGATAAGTCAAAAGACAATACTCTCAATGAAGTGAAAAAATTTACCGATCACCGCATCAAGCTTATTTCTTCTGGAGACAATATGGGACAGTTCGCGTCAACGAATATTTGCATTAAAAAAGCACGGGGCGATTATCTATGCTTCCTGAACTCCGATGATAGTTTTAATCGGGAAAAATTGAAAAAGCAGATTGCGTATTTGGAATCCAATAAACATATTGCGGCTGTGTTTACCCGTCCCGAACTTATAGATGAGAATAACGAGGTTATTCGAAATGGAAATAATTTTTTTAATAAACTTTTTGGCCAACCATTTTTATCCGGGTATCCTCTTCTCCGGCATTTCTTTTTTGGGGGAAATTTTCTCTGTCATCCAAGCGTTATGATAAGAAAAAAGGCTTTATTGAAAATAGGTATGTATAACGAGTTTTTTGCGCAACTGTCTGATCTGGACTACTGGGTTAGATTATCTTTCAAATATCAAGTTGGAATGGTCGAAGAGAAACTTACTCAGTTTCGAATCCACACAGACGGTAGTAATATGTCGGGAGATAAGCCTTCTACACTTATCAGAAGTTCTATCGAGTGGAAATATATTCTTAATTATTATTTAAATATTAAAACTATTGAAGAACTGACAGCGATTTTTCCCGAGATAAAACATACATATAACAATCTTAACAAACAATACATTCCTTTTTACATTTCCATGCTTTGTTTTGATTCACCCTACCAACTCCACCATCAATTTGGTCTGGATACCTTGTATAAGGTACTACAAAATCCTATCCTAGCTAACGCAGTTACTAAATACTACGGTTTTACAAAAAAAGATTTTATAAAACTGACAGGAAAATTCGATCTATATCAAAATAAAGTATTGTCTGATCTACAACAACAACTTGATAATAAATTGCTTGCATCAATTCAAAAATCAAAATTTTATAAAATATGGAGATTATTTCGCACCAAATAATTATGTGGGATTATTACGAGCCAAAATTTGAATATGAAAAGCTGTTCCCGGATTTTAATTGGCCGTGGGCAGGCCACAAGTATTTTATCTACGACTATATCAGAAACATAAAACCAAAAACGATAGTCGAGCTGGGAACCCATAAGGGTACTTCGTTTTTTTCTATGTGCCAGGCAGTCAAAGACGCTAATCTTAAAACAAAACTATATGCAATAGATACGTGGAAAGGGGATAAACAAGCAGGTTTTTATGGAGAAGAGGTAATAAGCGAAGTAATAAAAATCAAAAATCAATTTTATCAAAAACAAAAAATAATTTTGTTAAGAACATCTTTTGACGAAGCTTTTTTAAAGTATTCTAAACAATCAATAGATCTGCTTCATATTGATGGACTACACACTTACGATGCAGTAAAACACGATTTGTCAAATTGGTTAAGTAAGGTTTCAAAGGATGGAGTAGTAGTATTACATGATATAGAAGAAAAAAAGGAAGATTTTGGAGTATATAAATTATGGGCAGAATTAAAACAAAAATATTGCACCATCGAATTTCATCATTCTCATGGACTTGGCATATTATTTTTAAATAAAGAAAAAAATAATAAAGTCAAAATGTTTGAAACCGTCTGGCAAAAATATTATCCACTGCTGTGCGATAATATTAATCTTAAAAAAAATATTCAATCATACAAATTACATCTTTTGAAAGCCCTTGATGAAGTAACCACTTATAAAAACGAGCTACAATCTGCCCAAAACGAAATTGCCCGTCTTCACAATGATTTAAATAAAATCTTAAATACGGTAAAATGGAAAGTTTTAGTACGACTCCAACGCCTGACACCACCTCATATTAAAAAACTCGCTTTACCTATCTTATCAACCGCTTTTAAGCAGATGCAAAAAAGTAAATTGATGTATGAGCGTTATAGAAATATTCTTTATATTAAGCAATCCGGCTTGTTTGATAGTCAGTGGTATCTGAAAACATATCATGATGTTAAAAAGGCAAAATTAAATCCTCTTATTCATTATCTTGATTTTGGTGCTTACGAAGGACGTAATCCTAGCACTCGTTTTGACAGCAGTATTTACCTACAGCAAAACCCGGATGTTGTGGCTGTAAAAATGAATCCGTTAGTACATTATATGAAGTTCGGTATATACAATAATATTGTGCCTCAATCGCCTGTCAATTCACAATATCAACTGTGGCTAAACAAACATAGATTAAAAAAAGAAGATCGAGAAAAACAAAAAATAGATTCATTACAATTTAAATACCGACCAAAAATTTCAATTATTACTCCTGTTTTTGATCCTCCTGAGAAATTTCTAAAAGAATGTATCGAATCCGTCATCAATCAAACATATGATAACTGGGAACTCTGTCTTGCCGATGATCATTCGACCAAAAATTATGTACGAGAAATACTCGATGAATATAAAGGGAGGGATAAAAGAATTAAAGTGGTTTATCGAAGAAGTAACGGACACATTTGTAATGCGTCAAACTCTGCGCTAAAACTCGCAACGGGAAAATATGTCGGACTTCTTGACGATGATGATATACTTTGGCCCAATGCCTTATTCGAAAATATTAAAGCAATTAATCGAAATCCACTGGCAGCATTTTTATATAGCGATGAGGACAAACTCGAAGAAAACGGTATAGAGCATACCGATCCCTTTTTTAAACCAGATTGGAGTCCTGACTATCTCCGTCAAATAAATTATATTACTCATTTCGCCATAATAAAGAAGTCTCTTATGAATAAGTTAAATGGTTTCCAGAAAGGTTTGGAAGGAGCTCAAGATTGGGATGTGTTTTTAAGAGCAACTAATGAAATTGAAAAATCCGGAAATGAACGAAAGAAAATTATCCACATACCCACTGTTCTATATTCTTGGCGAAAATCCTCCACATCTACCGCTTCTGAAAAACATGTAGGAAATATTAAACGATATGCGTATGAAAACCAAAAAACGGTATTACTGCGCGATTTGAAGAATCGCAATTATAAAGGAACTGTCACCTCAACTGAAGAAACAAGTTTAAACTATATTCATTATAGTATTGAAAAAGGTCCTTTCGTGTCAATCATCATTCCTACAAAAAATAAATACGGTTTAATTTCCAGCTGTATCAACTCGATAATGAATAAATCAACCTACACACATTTTGAAATTATTTTAATTGATACGGGAACAACTGAAGAAGATACTATAAAGTATTACGATATATTAAAAGAAAATGCAACAATTTCCATACATCATTGGAACAAACCATTTAATTTTGCAGCCATATGTAATTGGGGCGCAACCCTCGCAAAAGGCAAACATCTAATTTTTCTCAATAATGATACTAAAGTAATCACTCCTGACTGGATAGAAAATATGCTTGCGCATTCGCAACATCCCAAAACTGGCGCAGTAGGTATCAAATTATTATTCGATGACAATACGATTCAGCATGCTGGCGTCATCATCGGTCTATCAGGTTTTGCCGGCCATATTTTCCAAAATACGATGAATAAGCTGCACACACATATTCCTTTTGGCAAAATCCACTGGACAAGAAATTACTCCGCGGTAACAGGGGCATGTTTGATGATTAAAAAACAACTATACACGAAAGTTGGTGGCATGAATGAAAAGTTTACCATGTGCGGTAATGATGTTGATTTGTGCTTAAGAATATATGAACTGGGTTATTACAACGTATACAGTGCAAATGCAGAGTTATTTCATTACGAAACACAAACCAGAGATCCAAATAACATACCGCAAAAAGATTATGAATTCTCCATTAAATCGTATTCAAAATATTTAAAAAAGGGTGATCCTTTTTTCAATAGAAATATGTCTTACTGGAATTTATCGCCAACTATTAAAACAAAACCGGAAGAAAATTCCTATGATTTTGCTAAACAATATAGTACCAATGGGAATATCACTATGTACAAAGCAAGAGAATTTAAAGATATTGATATAACATCACAACAACAAGAATCACTGCTTGTAACTCAATGGTACGATTTTTCTTTACACGATTTAAATAAAAACTACGAAACAATTAATAAAAACGCAGCTCCTGTTGTCGTCAAGTCAGTATGTTGGTTTATCCCGGAGTTTAATACCTTATACGCAGGAATACATAATATTCTTTGCTTCGCCAACTTCCTATCTAAACATAATATCAAAAATACCTTTATCGTTGACACTGATCATACGCTCTATCCTATAAAACAAATGATCTATGATAATTTTGAGAATTTAAACACAAGTACGATATTAAATAACTATCAAATAAAGACGCTGAATCATGCGGACATTTCCATAGCTACGCTTTGGACTACTGCATACCACCTATTAAAATTTAATAAAACAAAGAGGAAATTGTATTTTTTGCAGGATTATGAATCAATGTTTTATCCATCAGGAAGCGAATCTGCTTTAGTTGAAAATACATATAGATTCGGTTTTACTGCAATCGCAAGTACCGAAATACTTCACAATATATATCAAAATAAGTTTCATGGAAAATCTGTATTACTTAAATCATCAATCGATTTTACGAAGTTTTATAACCGTAAAAGCTATGTATCAAAACCACCTTATAATGTATTTTTCTACGGAAGGCCGAATCATCCAAGGAATGGATTTGAATTAGGGATAGAGGCTTTAAAAAAACTCAAGAAAATGATGGGAGATAATGTTAACATCTATTCAGCCGGTGCAGATTGGAATCCAAAACAATTCAATGTTGATAAAATAATCAATAATCTGGGAGTTCTTCCTTTAGAAAAACTTCCGAATTTCTACAGATCGATGGACGCAGGTCTGTTTCTTATGTTTAGCGGTCATCCTGGAGTAATTCCTTTCGAACTAATGGCGAGCAAGTGCCCTGTTGTATTAAACAGCAATAATACTGAGGGGTGGAATCAGATATATATAAATAAGAAAAATTGTATAGTAAGTATGAATTCGGCTACCCAAATTGCAGAAAATATAAGAGAAATACTAATCAATCAAAAACTGAGAAAAAATATTATTGGAAACAGTCTTACGTTTTTGAAACTACAGTTCCCGGATTACGCGCAAGAAGCGGAAAAAGTTTTGGATTTCATTAGTAATAAGGTTTGAAGTTAACAGGAGCCAATCAAAGCTCGCTTGCATATAGATTCATTTTACTTTTTTTAAGTATTCTTAATTTCTCATTAATATTTAATTTAATAATATCAGGATACACTAAAAACTTCGTTTCATTTTGACAAAATTGCGCATTTTCTTTTTTTAGATAACATTTTTTCCAGGCATCAGTTCCCGTTTTAAACGCATACATAAATAAATCATGTTTAGCTAAATAAAATCCTTGGAAAAAAACAATCAGCATGAGTAAACCAAAAAATAACTTACTCGCTTTAGAACCAATCTTCTTCACAATAAAATAAATAGAGAGACAAAGCGGGAAAATAGCCGTATTATATCTTGAAGAAAAAGCCTGTTCTATACCTAAATTTGACCTGCCGATGGATGTAGTCAACATAAACAAGAGCGAAAAACACATCATTCCGATGATAAAGAATTCTGTCCTTTTTTTATATTTTAAAAAATATTTGATTGAAAACCATGCGGCATATCCCGGGAAAAGTAGTCCTATCCAATCAAGATGCCGATATCCAACAAAATTATTGATTAATGACACCGTGTATTTTAATATTGATATAAAATTAATTTTATGGTTTAGGTTATCAATACCAAAACCCACAAAGTAACTACCAACTGCAAGTAAATTTAAGACTATCCATAAAATGGAGCTGAATTTTATTTTATTTCCTTTTATAATTAAAAAGAAATAATACAAAGCAGATATAAAAGGCACAAATATCCCATGGAAACTCGATCTTGAAGATAAAACGCCAATAAGCAATATTGCTATATCATATATTTTGTTGTTCCTCTTTTCAAAAAGATATAGATTAATAAACAAAAATAATAGCGGCAAAACAAAAGCAATTTGAAAACCCCAAGTCAAATTGCCCCATTGATTCAAATTAAATATTATTAAAGGCACTGACAAATCAATCAGCTCATATTTTTTCAAAGACCATAATTTAAAATAGCAAAAACATATTATGGCGATGATGAGAAACATGAACCCTTCAAACATCGTCTCAACCAAATTATTCCAGTTAGAAATCATGGCTAATAACTTTATAACAATCAGACCTGTTCCAATCCTGTGTTCATTGTGCTGATACTGCAGCATGTTTAGATCTATTTTTTTATTGACAACAGGCTCAACGATACTCCATTGATCCCAAAATAACATTCGAAATGTATTTTTGTAAATGAAACTAAAAAATAGGCAGACTATAATAAAGCAGAAAAAGAAAAATAATCCCTTCTTAAATGATTTCATTTATATTTTTCATAAACCATGAAACTTTGTTTTCCAAAAATCCTCCATATAATTGGTATTGTTAAATAAAGCCTTACCAAAATTGAGGATTTTAGGAGTATGCCTTTGGTCGTATATGGCAAAAATCTCTCAATTTTTTTAACACACTTAAAGCCACTTATTTCAAAGACCTCATCAAGTGCCCTGTCATCAATCGGAGTAATATGGTCAAAGAACATCCAGTAGTCTTTTTGTAAAAATCTGATGTTGGGCTGTAAGACTATTATTCTACCGTCTTTTTTTAATAACCGACGAAGTTCAACTATCGTATTTGTTATTTGTTCACGGGTTAAATGCTCAAAAAAATTACTGATAAATATCGTATCTACAGACATCGTCCTTAATGGAATGCTGTCTGAGTGTGCTTCTATAAAAGAGATGTCTTTGTCGGCGTATTTTGATGAGTCCGGATTAATATCTACCGCATACTTTGTTTTAGCTTTAATGTTATTGATAAATTCACAATAACCGCAGGCGAGATCCAACACGGAATCGTCTTTATCGATATATTGTTGAAAAAAATCTGTACACAAAATTTTCCACATTTCATATTTGAAATGAATATCAATTTCTTGAAAGCGGTTTTTATATATCTTGGATACTCTAATCATACTAATAACATGATAATAAACCTTTAACGCCATCTGCCAGTTTTATATCATTACCGGTAACGTTTGAGTATATAGAAAATGTTTCTTTTATTTTCGAAACATAATTGTTAAACGCGAAACATTCGGAAAATAATTTGTTTATCTGTTCGATGTCATTGAAACCGTCGACAAAAAAAATTGTCTGGTTGTTAAATAGGGGAACACGTATAGCTTTATATTTGTTAAACGAAATAGAATATAACGGTTTTTTAAAGAAAAGTAAAGATGCATTCTGTCGGCTTAATATATTTTTTATGTCAATATTATATACGTAACACTTTTGTCCGGATAAAGTACAGTTATTATTTTTTTTATATTTCAAAACAATATATTTCTTGTATTTTTTTTCTACATCATAATGAGTAATCATCCACTTCGCGATAAGGGGATTTCTCGTAAAGTTTGGCATACCGTCTATTCTATAAGCAGAAAGGTCATCTATACCGAGTAAAATGAATTTTGGCGGTTGTGAATCAAGAAGATCAACAGTTCTTTTTTCAGAAATCGATGTTGAATATCCATATGATTGTAATACAAAAGAGTTATAAGTGGAACCATTTATGTTCAGCAAGAAATTATCATATGGATATACCCATACCTGATTCAAATTATTTTTGACTAAATTGCCGATATCATTCATTTCCTCCTTACCGAAATAATAACTTTCAGGAAGTTTATAAAGAGTATTGAAGGTGTATTTATCCCGTAGGGCCCAATAGAAATACTTAAAATTACGAACAGAAACGTCTCCCAATACAAATCTGTTGGGAAGAACAAATAGTATTAACATAAATATAAAGACATATTTTTTGTTTTTATCGTATAAATAAAATAGAATGAATGAAATCGCAATTATTGACGGATAAATCCCCATTATGATATGGCTCTCGTCGGATCTCGTTAACGAACTGCCAAATTGCACAAGCGAGGAAATCAAAAGAGCCATTAGGATATCTCTATTTACAAAGGATTTATTTTTACTCAAATATATGGTTAAAACAAATGATACTACGGGAAAAATCAGTAGATAATTCATTGAAAAAGTCCAGGGAATACTCATTAAGTTGCCGTACTGAACTATCGTATCAAAAGAATATGTTATATAGTCAAAGCCGCCGGACAACAAAAAACTTGCGACTATGTGAAATACGCCTATCAAGAAACAACTCACAGCAAGCATACGTATGTCATCGTTTTTGCGATTGAAATATAATACATAAAATAAATATGCGATATGGAATAAAACGCAATAGACGAAGATATCGTACGAGTATAAGCCAAAAAAGGTAGGAAGAAACGACCATAATGGCAAATATTTCCGTTTCCTTTTTGAATACAAACAACCGACCATAGCAGCATAAAATAACGGTAAAAGCAGTCTGGTTAAGTTATTTATGTCAAAAGAAAGTACCCCAATGATATACAAAATATAAAAAATAATAAATGCAGATTTATTTTTGGGAAATAACAACAAAACCATTATGGATAACATTAAAAATATGGCTATTACCAAAATCAACTCTGAATATAACAACGAAGATACGGATGGAATTTTGAATAAAATCGATGGCAAACTATGCAGTAATTGATACAACGGTCCATATGTAAAAATGAAGTCCCGACCGGCTATATATCCATGCAGGAACCGTTCGGTCAAATCCGTTTTCCATGAAAAATCAAGGGTAGAAAGAATAAGTACTTTATTCTTGATCTGTAAACCGATTTTATTTATTTCGAAAAAAACTGAGAGGAGAAAAACAAGGAACAGTTGAATACTGTTTCTTTGAATGAAATTAAGAATATATCGTTTCTTTTTCATTTATTTTTTCCGATAATCACCCATTGATAATATTTTTTCTAAATAACAATACAATATAATAAAAAAATATCGGCTACCCATTTCTTTAATCTTCAACTTAGAAATTCCTTTAACTCTATTGGTCCAGCCAGTTGGAACTACCGTATATGAATAACCTCTCACAATTGCCTTCAACGGCAATTCGACTGTTAAGTTAAAATGATTGCTGAGGAAAGGTTTCAGCCCACTTATCGTTTCTTTTGAATAGAGCTTAAATGCATTTGTTACATCATTGTATGTTATCCAGAATAATATTTTTATGAAATTGTTGACGATCCTATTTAATATCAACTTATGGATGGGGTAGTCGATAACACGTGAATCTCTTATAAACCTGCTACCAAAAACGCAATCATACCCCCTAAGGACTGTTTTATACATCTTTATCAGATCAACAGGGCTGTCGGATAAATCTGCCATTACTATGGCCGCATAGTCCCCGTCAAAATGCTCCAATCCTTTTCGCACAGCCAAACCAAATCCGTTGGGGAACTTGTTTCTGATATATTTGACTTCTTTTATCGACTTCATCAAACCCTTAACAATATGTTCGGTCCTATCTTTACTGCCGTCATCGATAACCAGTATCTCGTGGAGAATGTTTTCATTTTGTAAAGTCCGGTGAAACTGTACAATGGTTTCTTTAACAGATCCTTCTTCGTTGTGGGCAGGCATGATCAGGGAAAGTTTTTTCATGAAAGAATTGGTTGCACTAATTTCTTGTTTGTATTAATCCAATTCGCAATATCGACAATTGTTTGTTCCAGATTTTTCTTCGGCTTCCATCTTGCAAGCTTTCTTATTTTTTCCGAGTTAGTTATAAATAATTTTATATCAGCCGGCCTTGTTTCATCAATTGAATCAATATGGATTTTATTACCGGTAATTTTCTCACAGACAAGAGTCAGTTCTTTTAATGAAACACTGTTTTGAATACCTCCACCCACGTTAAATGTTTTTCCTGAAAACTGATCAATATTATTTATTTGCTTGTCAAATAGTTCAAATAAATCATCAATATGAATAAAATCACGAACCTGTTTACCTTGACCCCCAAAACCAATATAGGAAAGTTTTCCACCAAATAAGTGGCGTGCCACCCAAAGGACAAGCACCCCTTGATCGACTTTTCCCATTTGCCATGGCCCCGTAATAATACCGCATCGATTAATAACCCCTTTTAATCCGTAATTATATATGTACTCTTCGAGAAGAAGTTCAGAAGCCAGTTTTGTTGTCCCATATAAAGACCTTGCTCCGGAAAGAGGGAAGTCCTCAGAAATCCCCCTTGAAGAAACACCAGGGATAGCCTGTTTGTTTTGCAATGTAAATCTGGTTTTATCCTCTTTATATACCAATTTATTGATTGTTTCAATAGGATAAACCCTGCTTGTTGATACGAAGATAAATGCTGATTTATGTTTTCGCGCAAATTCCAAACAATTGATTGTTCCGGTAAGATTTGTATGAATAAGGTATTCCGGCGATGAATCAATTCCCGCCATAACTGAAGGCTCAGCGGAACATTCAAATATAAAATCAATGGTACCCAATTCTTCGAAATCCTCTTTGTTGCGAATGTCTCCATGAACAAAAACAATACCGTTGCTTTTTAAACGGGGAATATTCAATTCAGAGCCTCTTCTTTTGAGGTTGTCCATCGAGACAACGTTAATATTTGGATATTTTGTTTTTAATTTTATCGCCAGATTTGATCCGACAAATCCCGCACCTCCTGTTATCAAAATATTTTTATATATCATAAAAGTTAATAGCCCAGAACTCTCGATATGACAAAATTGTCATGCTGAATTTATTTCAGCATCTTAATAAATAGATCCTGAAACACATGAAACTTTAGTTTCAGTGTAAACTAGTTCAGGATGACATAATATAGTCTGATTAAAAATGTCCGTTTGTACAAATGTCTTTTAAAATACGATCGATATCATACGTAAAATGCCACTTGGGATAATCTTTCTTGAATTTGGACACATCGCTTATGTACCAGATATGATCTCCTGTCCTGTTTTTATCAAGATAGATTGTCTTGGCCTTTTTTGAAAGTATTTTTTCGATTTTTGAAATAGCTTCAAGCATGGATATATTTGAATATCGTGATCCACCCATATTATACACTTCGCCCTTTTTTGGGTTTAAAGATACCTGATAAAACGCGTTCACTAAATCATATGAATGGATATTATCTCTGACTTGCTTTCCTTTATATCCATATATGGTATATTTTTTGCCGGTTGCAATACATTTCACAAGATATGCGAGAAATCCATGAAGTTGAGTACCGCTATGACCCGCGCCGGTCAAACATCCCGCTCTAAATATGGTCGTATTCAATCCAAAATATTTTCCATATTCCTGTACCATCACATCGGCTGCAACTTTTGACACACCAAAAAGACTATGTTTGGTATTATCTATACTCATACTTTCATCGATGCCTTTTTTTGCATATTTATTTTTTTTATCAATCTCATATCTTGTTGCAAGTTCAACGAGAGGTAAGTCGTTTGGCTTATCTCCATAGACTTTGTTGGTCGACATGAATATAAAAGTTGCTTTAGGAGAATAGAGCCGATAGTTTTCTAACATTATCAACGTTCCGTTGGCATTTACTGAAAAATCAGTATATGGTTCTTTTACAGCCCAATCATGCGAGGGTTGTGCGGCGGTGTGGATGATTATGTCAAAAGAATATGTTTTGAATATTTTTTGAATTTGTTTATCATCTCTGATATCAACTTCGTGTAAAATAAATTTTCCGTCAAGTTGTTTCTTTAACTTTTCCGCTTGCCATTTGGTACTTGCTTCTTTACCAAAAAAATATCTACGCATGTCGTTATCAATCCCAATTACCATAAATCCTTTTCGGGCAAAAAATCTCACTGTTTCGGCTCCGATTAAACCCGATGACCCGGTGACCAAAACCGTCTTTGTTTTCATAATTATTTATTATAGCACCATTTACAGTCTCTATCCTCTCATTCCCCCTTCGATAAAACTCAGAACAGACTCGATAACTCGTAAGCCCGTAACCATTAACTAATTACTTTTATATTTAGTACAATATCTTAAATCATGAAAACCTTAGTAAATAAGAATAGTAAAGTATACTATCAGGGTGTTTATTGGAATGATAATCGACAGGTTTATAGATATATGTGCAGGAATTTTACCGGAGATGAGCATATATGGTGGGTTGAAGATTTTAAAAAACGATACGCAACGAAACCTTTCAGTAACAGTTTATTTTTAAACTGTGGCAATGGAAGAATGGAACGGGAATTTATTGATAAACAAATCGTAAAACAGGCCGACGCATTTGATTATTCGAAATCACTTCTTAAAGAAGCGGAGAAACAAAAGGGAGAGAGACAAATTCACTATTTTCAGGCGGATGCAAATACACTTAACCTTCCGAATAAAAAGTATGATCTTATTGTAAATGTTGCATCTCTTCATCATGTTCAGTATATAAATAAACTTGTATATCAAATGGGTAGATCATTGACAAATGACGGAGTATTGGTAAATTTTGATTATATCGGGCCGCATAGAAATCTATATCCGCATTCGCAATGGCAAATGATTAAAAAAATAAATAATGCATTACCCGATATTATTCATCACGACAAATTACTCTATCCTTCTGTACCTGTTATGTTGAAAGAAGATCCTACGGAAGCTATCCATTCTGAATTAATCATTGAAACGATAAAAAGATACTTTACCATTATCGAAAGGCATGATACGGGAGGGGGAATTGCGTATCCGCTTTTTACCCATAACGTAAAAATACACAATAAAGGAATACACAGTGAAATCATCAAAGTGCTCAAATTAGATCAAGAAAATACGTTAAAAAGTACAATTCCGGTCCTTTTTTCTTATTTTATTGCAAAACCAAATCAACAACTACTTTCTGATAAACAACTGTTTGCTTATAACCAAAAAAGGGAAGACAAGCGGGAAAAAGTTGCGCAATTTTTTGGTGGAGTATACAGAATCCAAGATTTCATGGCTCTTATAATTTATATGGTAAAAAATCACATTAAAAAACTAATAATATAATTTATACAAGTGACTTATTGGCCTATATTAGCAATCTAATAACCTGACCTAAATAATCCGACCTTAAAGACCGCGCCTACGGACTAAATACATATATTTGTAGCTTACTTGTCCTTCCGAAGCCTTCAGACGAAGGAGGATAATCGACTGACAAATGTGCAATAGTATTTTAAGATTGATTAATTTATTATCATTTGTTTAAATCTAATCATATGATTACGGATCAAGATATTACAAAACTTAAACAAGTATTTGCAACTAAAACCGATCTTAACAGATTTGCTACAAAGGAAGACCTTAAGAGATTTGCTACAAAAGAAGATTTGAAAAGATTTTCAACTAAAGATGAGTTATCAAGTGTAGTTCGTGAACTCATTTCTTTTATTGGAGAGGTAAAAACAGATCTTTCAAATCAATTAAACGAATTTAGAAATGAAATGAATGAATTTCGAAATGAAATGAGAGATATTAATCGTATCGGCCGTGATAGACTGGACAATCATGAAACACGCATTGCCAGGCTCGAATATGCGGCAAAATAACGAACTTTTACAGACTTTGGATTTTTTCAGCAAGCTCCGTTGTACTTATTATTTTTGAAGAAACAATATCTATTATTGTTAATTCCGCGCCGTATTTTCCGACCAAATTTTTTTTATAATCAATTGACTTATCGGTATTATTTACTGCAAATAATGCGGGCTTTACAATGGAAAGCAGTTGCTCAAAATTGATTCGATGAGGAAGCTGGAGTGGCTCTTCATCTATGACTACATAATCAACAGGAATAAGGGAAGCGAGCATCGAAGCACGGTACTCCTGATTCATCACAGGTCTATTCTCACCCTTCAACTGGCGAATAACACTATCTGATGCAACTGAAACAATAAGGATGTCTCCTTGTTTCTTAGCATCATACAAAAATTGGACATGTCCCAGATGTACAACATCATAACATCCCGATACCATAACGATTTTTTTCCTTTGACTATGTAATGTTTCCGCAATCTCACCAATTTCCTTATATGTTTTGATTTTGTCCCGAAAAGGATAGGAGATTTTCATACTTAATATTATATCAATCTTAAATTCTAAATACTAAATCATAAATTCTAAACAAATAGAACAAAATCCTAAAATCTAAATATCAAATACATTAAGGTTTA
>Ga0172370_10004105_pt1 | contig 19732 bp, 16 predicted proteins | sample LakKiv5m_FD_114538 | JGI IMG/M metagenome (GOLD analysis project Ga0172370, IMG submission 114538) | Freshwater microbial communities from Kabuno Bay, South-Kivu, Congo - kab_022012_11.5m | ecosystem: Environmental > Aquatic > Freshwater > Lake | place: Democratic Republic of the Congo...
CCCTGTCGGGTAAGGCCTAACCAGCCGCCCGTATCGAGTGTTGCGGACATGGTGGAGGAAGTCAACTACGACCGAACAAGATATCCGAAGCGTACACAGAGAATCCTGTGGGCCGCAGGGAAGGTCGCACCCCCCTAAGCGATTCAGCCTCGTTACCTTGTTAGAGCAGGCGGCGACGGTGTTAGCGTTCCGGAAGCCAATAAAAAGAGATCGTGATGGTGAGATCCTGGAGGGCCTGCCGGGGTCAGAGAGCGTGGCACGCAGGAAGAGAGATGCCAGGAACCTGGGAGGCCCCATTGCCTCCTTCCGAGAGGGTAAGGCGGACCAACCCGAAAGAAGGCCGTCTGATTGGCAGCGGGGAGTCAGATCGCTCCATCGTACTTTGCGGCGGTAGCGCCGACCACATGGGGAAGGCAGCGACAGGGCTGCCTAGCTCGCAAAGGGAACATGGGCTGGATACGAAATCCCGGAACGACCTATGCAAACCTCACTGCGGGGAATAACAAATCTCCACCTGTGCGGAGGCGAGCAGTCCTGAGGAGCCCGGTGCCGGACTACAGCACGCCGGGATCTGCGAGAGGGCCGTCGGGTAACCGGCGGTCCTACCTTGATTAGAAGGCGATTCGTTCAAGTGGCCAGCTTGTCAGCATATCGCAGAAACTTCTCCAATGACTGTAATACCCAAGTTTTCGGTGAATAATATATTTGCGTTGCGAACATCTGGCAAATGGTTTTTTTTCTCGTGTAGTGCATAGAATTACGGAGAGCGCTGTGTAACATAGAGTGCTACGGCACGGAGTACGAACTTCTCTGCCTAAGAAAAACGCCAACGCCCTGATTATGTTGAATGAATGGTTCCCCGTACTAGAAAGTGCCATTCACTGTATTAACGGTCTATGTCTTCGACATCACTGGGCGAGACGGATTAGAAAGACTGAACAAAATGGAAAATTGCTATCGTCATGCAGATCGAGAAGCGTCCTACTATTGTCAGAAAGATGGAAATTATATGTGCGATGAATGTGCTTGTTGCCGTAGCCCAAATGTCTATTGTCAATATCGGACAGCATGTGTGATAAATATGCTCACTAAGAATGGGGAACTCTCCCGCTGCGATGATAAGCAGCAGCGCCCATCTGATGGACTGGAAAAAGAGAGATTTTCGTCAGGGGGATGACAAATTCGTTGAGGATGATTAATTGACTCTACTGACACACAGGCAGTGTTTTTCAGTCCTCTAGAAAAAGCGCGTCAGGTTGGGTGGAATGACAAAACGAGACTATTACGACGTCTTAGGCTTGGCGAAGACCGCGGGAGCAGACGAGATAAAAAAGGCATACCGGAAACTGGCCCTCCAATATCATCCGGATCGAAACAAAGGTGATAAACAGGCTGAAGAAAAGTTCAAAGAGGCCGCAGAAGCGTATGAGGTCCTAAGTGATCCTGAGAAAAGGCAACTTTATGATCGTTTTGGCCACGCTGGACTGCAACAGTCAGGGTTCACTGGTTTTCGTAACTTCGACGATATATTTTCCTCCTTCGGGGATATCTTTGAGGAATTCTTTGGTTTTGGATCTAGGGGATCGCGGCGTTCCGCCGTTCGACAAGGGGCTGACCTTCGTTATGATCTCCAAATCGAGTTTATGGATGCTGTCAAGGGCAAAGAGGTAGAGATAGAGGTGCCTCGGCACGAGACATGTCCAGAGTGCTCAGGCATGGGGACGAAGGGTGGCGCGCAACCCTCGGTGTGCACAACCTGCGGCGGGAGGGGGCAAGTTACGAGGTCCCAAGGTTTCTTTTCTATCAGTACCACCTGCCCCACGTGTCAAGGAAGCGGAACCATCATCACCAATCCTTGCGACAAGTGTAAAGGCACCGGTCGCTTCTTGGTGACTAAGAAGCTGTCCATACGAGTTCCTCCCGGCGTAGAGACAGGATCGCGTCTTCGTCTTCAGGGTGAAGGCGAACCAGGCGACCCCGGCGCATCGCCCGGAGATCTCTATGTATTCATCCATGTGAAGGAACACGAATTTTTTAGAAGACATGGGGACGACGTAGTGATCGAGGTTCCTATTGCGTACACTGTTGCTGCGCTGGGGGGTCAGATAACCATCCCGACTCTTGAAGGACCTGAGCCATTTCAAGTACCCAAAGGAACCCAGTCTAGCCAGCAGTTTCGTATTCCCCGCAAGGGTATGCCTAATTTGCGGGGGAGAGGTCGAGGAGACCTTATACCAATCCTTTATATAGAGACCCCAACGAAACTTAGTAAGGATGAAGAGAATCTTCTGAGACGGTTAGCCGAGATCGAAGGTTCGAAAGTGTCCCCCAAGAAAAAGGGGTTTTTCTTGCGAAACTCGTAGCCTTTGACGATTTGGCTACGGCCGGTATGACAAGGCATGGCCTGACGCGCTAGTTCCATAAAGCGCCAACATTGTCAAGGTGTCCTGAATGTTGACGGAAGACCTCGCAAACACAGTCTTTGATTCCGACAGAGATTTAGAGGAACACCATAAAATTGGAGAATGGCTATAGTAGGGGGGAACAAACCAAGATGCCCTGGAAAAATGTGGAATGAGAATGCATCAGCAGGAGATAGTCATACTGGGGGTGGGGAATATACTCCTTCGAGACGAAGGCTTTGGAGTAAGAGTGGTGGAAGAGCTAGACAGGCGCTATACATTCCCTCCTCACGTCAGGGTTGTGGATGGCGGTACGCAAGGGCTTTGGCTTCTTTCTACTCTCCAAGAAGCAGATCACTTGATTGTGATAGATGCTGTCCTGGGTGGAGGGGATCCCGGATGCCTCTATCGGCTGCACAAGGAGGACCTTCCTAAAGGACTTAGGCTCAAGCAGTCTGCTCATGATTCTGATCTCGTGGAGGCCCTCAATCTATGTTCGCTGCTTGAAACAGGACCCGAGACCGTCGTTGTGTTCGGCGTCGAACCCGAGGACATACAGCCGTACGGACTCGATCTGACTCCAGTTATTGCCGCAAAGGTGGACGACGTGATTGAGATGGTTCTGGATGAACTAAAAAAAAGGAGCATCAACCCACAAAAAAGGTTGGAGCGATGAACCACCTATGGTATGCTACCGTCCCATGATTTGTTGTGATCCGGTTTAGGGTGGACTCCATTCCCGGACAAAATGATACCATCGAGGAGGCTTGGTATGAGAAACAGGGGACAGGTGTATATGGCTTTGGCGTTGGTTATGGTCTTTGCAGCGGCACTGACACTGGCCTACGCCGCCACCGCGATGCCAGAGAAAGATATCACAATCCACTCGACAGACGTGTTTAAAGAGTCAAAAAAAGGCCCCGTGGTCTTTCCACACGTAAAGCATAAAGCTCTAAAGTGTGTCGATTGCCACCATGAGTTCAAGGACGGAAAGAACGTGTGGCAAGAAGGGCAGGAAGTGAAAAAGTGTGCGGCGTGTCATAAGCTCGAGGCCGATGGCAAGATGGTCAAACTAGAAAAAGCTTATCATGACAAGTGCGTAAATTGCCATAAGAAGGTCAAGGCCGAGAAAAAACCCACGGGCCCAACGGCGTGCACCAAGTGTCACCCCAAAGCCGCCGGAGGTGACGACAAAAAATAAGACACAATACTTACCGTTCCGTCTAGTCGGAAGAAAATGCATCGACCCTCTCCCTTATAGGAGGGGGTCGATTTGTTCTTACTGGAACGTCGTCGCCGGCTTTCAAGCGAGACTTGGTACAGTCAAGGGGAGCGTTGGTAGCAGCATCGTTTGTACTTGAGACCAGAGCCGCAGGGACATGGGCCGTTCAGGGAGGGAGCGGGAAGTTTTCTCTGATGACACGACGCGGCCTTTAACCTACCCTTTGCTAGGAAGTATTTGACGAGCAGATAAACGGTTATACCGCAGAACACAAGCCACACGACCGCAAGCCCCACAGTCTCCTTCTCACTGAACATTCCGGACCAAACGAACCAGGCAATAGCAGCCGTCCAGATGACAAGCCACGTCGCAGCGTACCACGGGCTTTTTATTTTTTTCATTGTTTTCGCCTCTATCCAGGCTTGTTTTTTCCTTCAACGTATAGCAAGCTGAGGGACTTGAAAGCAATATAATGATTTTGCATCACCTTTATTTGATGCTATGCTCAAATGCTCGTGGCGTTATGTTTAAAGGTGTAACGTGGCTGTTTTTCTCTTTATAAATGTCAATCACGATGTCGGACAGCAAAGTTCCGAAAGCATCCCTATCTCTCTAGGGTACGTCCTCGCGGCGGTAAAGGCTGTTGGTGGCGCGGGCGTCATTATAGATGATCTCAGAGATGCACCTCTTACCCTGAAAACCCTGGAAAAATGGATTAGAAAATTAAAGCCTGATGTGGTTGGTTTTACGGCCTACCAGAGTACAATGCATCGGATACGTTTTCTCTGCCGTTACGCCAAATCTCGATACCACGATATCCTTACCATGCTTGGCGGTCCTCAAATATTCGCAATGCCTTCAAGAGCGCTCCTGGAATTGCCTGATGTGGATATCCTTGTGCGAGGGGATGGTGAGCGCGTTGCACCTCGCATAAATGCAGTGTTAGACGGAAAAGGAAGCCTAGATGAGGTAGCAGGGGTAACCTTTCGTCAGGACGGAGAAGTCATAGATACCGAGGCCATTGGTTACTTAGATAATGATTTGGATGAGTATCCGTCGCCTTACTTGGAGGGCATTCTGAACTTGCAAGGGAAAAACACTGCCATCCTCCTTTCATCGCGCGGCTGCAAGCACGTCTGCCGGTTCTGCATAACTCCTAGACTTTGCGGAGGAATCGTGCGGTATCACTCAATCGAGAGAGTGGTTTCTGAGATGGAGTTCCTGGCGGGCAGTGGCATGGAACGATTTTGGTTCGCGGATCCCAATTTCACCGAGGGCAAAGAGAGAACCTCGCTGCTTCTGGAAGAAAAAATTCGTCGAGGTATAACTACTCCCTTTTGGTGTCAAACTAGAACAGACTTAATTGACGATGATATGCTGCGTAAGCTCAAGGAGGCCGGAGCAGATACCATTGCGTTCGGTTTGGAATCCGGGAGTCCCGATGTGCTGCAAAAGACCGGAAAGCGGATTGAACTAGATCAATTGCGGCAAAACATTAACACCGCTAAAGCCCTTGGCATTGAAACTGAGCTGTTTTCCATCTTCGGCTTGCCTGGAGAAACCGTCGAAGATGCACGACTGACAATGGAGTTCCTGAAATCTCTCGAAATACCAATTCAATCAAATTCGGGTTCGCAGCAGATGCAGCTCTATTTCGGATCGGTATTCGAAAAATCGCCTCAGAAATTTGGCATTATTCCAAGTAGTGGATACAGGCCTGCATACCTATCGGTCGGCGAAGATTACGAAACGTCAACAATGTCATCCCGAGACCTTGCAGCTGTGCGCAACCTATGGGCGCTGGCAAATGAACAGATGGAAACAGACGTTTATTACAAACAAAGAACGTTTGAGATTCTCCAATTCCTGATAGAGAATCGAAAAGACCTAGCGCAAGAACCCTCGTATCATGCCTATGGCGCCCTCGCATCCGCGGCGATCGAGGAATATTCACTCTTGGAACAATTCCTCGAGGGATACCAAAGGATTCCCAGCTATAGGCGTTCGCCCACCGGAGAACTATTAGCTATAATCCCCTTCTTTCAAGAATCGTCGGACCCCATAGGGTCTCAGGATAGAATCATATTCGACTCTCGTAGCTTCATCGACGGCATACCCTTTACCGGTATTTCAGGCAAGTATTGGGACGTGTTACTGGGGAGAGGCTTGCTCCTGGCGGAATTCGAAGCGGGTTTCATGGGCGCTCGCGCAGGCATGGCCATTGAGTTTAGCTTTGTGTTTCCCAACGACTATTTTCAGGAAGAACTTAGCGGCAAACAGGTAGAGGTCCATGCCAAGATTCACAAGGTTTTCAATGAGGTTATGATATCGTCGGTTCAAGACCTTAAACGGACCCAATTCCGAAACAAATATTGTTTTAATGATCTGGACCTCCTGCGCGATCAGAATGAAATACTTTATTACCTGGCGCTCAGGGACACGGAACCTGCGACACTACTCAAGACCCCGAGTCATTTTCTTGCGCTGGTTCATAAGTTCGCAAAGCTGAGCAAACAAGAGGAGATCAGGAGGTTTGCCGGCCTAATAGCAGACAAGCCGACGGCTTTGCATGCCTTTGCCGAAACATTAATGGTGTGCGGAAAATATGAATGGGCCTTGCCTTACTATGAAGCGCTTGCGAGCGATCTACCATCCGCGGCGCTTAAGCAGGTCAAGTGCCTGCTAAATATGGGGGCATATCAACGAGTCGCAGCACTGATGAAGACGGCCCCGTCGAGCAACGACTATGATTATCAGCAGGCCCTTCTCGAATGTCTCAAGAGGGTGGAGCCGGACTCAAAGCGCATTCTGGAGCTTGAACACTGCGTCCTTGATCTGAGAGTGAAAGATGCGGTAACCAGAGAGGCTTATACCAGAGGGAATCATTTTACCTCCCCGATTGTCGTTCACGGTTTAGTTCCAAGCGAACCCAACGACTAAAGAGGTTAGAACAGACGTATAATTATCGCTGGAGGCTGGTGTCATGGAGCAGAATCGACCTGAGAAATCTACATGGGTCAACTATAACCGGCAAGGTACAATAGGCACCATAAAACTTAATCGGCCTGAAAAGAGAAACGCACTCAGTCTAGCAGTATGGCTGGATTTGGGAACTGCCGTGAAAGAAGCAGAGGAGGATGACGAGGCGCGGATCGTTCTGGTCAAAGGACAAGGCAAGGCGTTTTGTGCAGGGCTGGATTTGAGTCCGGATAACGATATCATCTCCTGTATAAGCACCACCCCATCAGCGTCCCAAAAAATAGCCTTTTACAATGTGCTTAGAAAAATTCAGGATATTCACACCAGACTGGAAAGGGTCTCGAAACCCACAATAGCTGTTATACAAGGCTACTGCCTTGGGGCAGGTTTGGAATTGGCCCTGTGTTGCGATATCCGATTATGTTCGGAGGATGCGGTATTCGCCCTTCCGGAGGCGAAACTCGCTATTATCACTGACGTGGGTGGATTGCAGAGACTTTCTAGAGTTGTCGGTTGCGGCCACACTCGAGAGATAGCCTTTCGAGGCCACCGCTTTGACGCAGAATATGCGCATGCCATAAAGTTGGTCAACCACGTGTATCCTGACCACGAGACACTGTTTTCGGAAGCCGAGAAGATGGCTCAAGAAATAGCTTCTAATCCGCCGCTGGCTGTGCAAGGCGCAAAAGACGTGCTCATGTTCACTGATCGATTGTTCTTGTCGCAGTCCCTTGAATACAATGCTGCCCGATCCGCCATGATCATGCCGTCCGACGATTTATACGAGGCCTTTGCAGCGTACATGCAGAAGAGAGAAGGCCAGTTCAAAGGATCGTGAAAGCCGTGTCGTTCCCCAGGGGCACCCAGGCAAAATTTTTTCAGGACCAATTTCGAGTTGCCCAGCGTATATGTAACAGAACATAGCAGATCATCACCCACCACAGGAGGGAACCTTGATAAGCAAGTTGTTTGAACCCATCAGGATTGGCGCAATGACAGTACCCAACAGGGTCGTAATGACGGCTATGCATCTCAACTATACCCCCAATGGCAAGGTAAACGACACCTTTCTTGAGTTCTACCGTGAGCGCGCCAAAGGTGGCGCTGGTCTCATAATCATCGGTGGCGCTGAGATAAATGAGCAGGCATGCGGTCTCGACTTCTTCCTGTCTATCAGAGACGACTCATGCATCCCCGGCTTGAAGACACTTACCGACGCGATCCATTACGAGGGCTCGAAGATTGGCATACAACTATATATGGCTGGCGCCTACTCATTCTGTGGTCTCAAAGGGCTCCCAATATTGGCGCCCTCTGAATTTACCTCCTACTTCACTCGCCAAAAGACAACTCCCATGACGAAAGAAGACGTCCTGCGGGTGCACAAGGATTACGCAATGGCTACCGAGAGGGCAAGAGAAGCCGGTTTTGATGCTGTGGAAATAATCGCGTCTGCCGGATATCTCATATCACAGTTCCTTTCTCCGAAGACGAACAAGAGGGATGATGAGTATGGCGGGCCGTTGGAGAACAGGATGCGTTTCGGGATCGAGGCGATTCAAAAGGTGCGTGAAAAAGCGGGACAAGACATGGCCGTCCTGGTCCGTGTGGCGGGGAACGATTTTGTCCCTGGCAGTCACACCAACAAGGAGGCCAGGTTGTTTGCCGCGGCCTGTCAGGAAGCAGGAGTAGATTGTATCAACGTGACAGGCGGGTGGCACGAGAGTCGAGTCCCTCAAATTACCATGGACCTGCCGCAGGCCGGGTACACCTATCTGGCCAGGGGCATCAAAGAAGTCGTCTCCGTGCCAGTGATTGCCTGCAATCGAATCAACGATCCGTTTGTCGCGGAAGAGGTACTCAAGATGGAAGTCGCCGACCTCGTGGGAGTAGCCAGGGGACTTATCGCTGACCCCGAATTTGTCAATAAGTCTCGTCAAGGAAGGTTTGGTGAAATTCGGCGATGTGTGGCGTGCAATCAACGCTGCTTTGACCATGTGTTTCAGCTCCTGCCCGTAGGCTGTATTGTGAACCCGAGAGCGGGAAAAGAGGCGGAGACAGCTCTGAATCATGCTGCGGATCCTAAGAAAATTCTCGTCGCCGGCGCCGGGCCAGCAGGATGTGAGTTTTCACTTATTGCTGCCCAACGCGGACATCGCATAATACTGTGCGACAAAGGCCAAGAAATCGGCGGACAAGTTTCATGGTCAGCCAAGTCCACCCAAAAACACGACTTTCACTACATCTTCGACTATTATCGTGAAGTACTACCTGCAAAGGGCATCGATATACGGCTTGGAACAGAGGTCACCCCTGCACTAGTGGCCCGCGAAAAACCTGACTTGGTTGTCGTTGCCACGGGAGCCGCTCCTTTCAAGCCCCCCATCGACGCCGTAAACGCTCCAAATGTCTATCAGGCATGGGATGTGCTAAAGGGTCAAGCCGTGACAGGAAAAAAAGTTGTCGTTGTAGGCGGCGGCTCCGTAGGGCTAGAAACAGCTATATTCCTGGCGAGTAAAGGGACAATCTCTCCGGAACAGCTCTATTTTCTAACTCTCCATGAGGCCGAGCAAACTGAAGTGCTCAGGGAACTCATGCTCAAAGGCGTAAAAGAGGTAACTGTCATCGAAATGCTTCCGCGAGTGGCTCAAGATGTTGGACCGTCCACCCGGTGGGTTCTAATGAAAGAGGTTCAACTCCGAGGTATAAAAGTGGTTACTGGGGCCAAGATGAAAGATATAGCTTCGGACCACGTGGTCTATTCGGATACCGGAGGGAGCGACGTACGCATTGATGCTGATACAGTTGTGCTCGCTATGGGGGCGAGGCCTGAAAATTCTCTTGCAGCCTCTCTCCAAAGCCTTGGCATCGCAGTGCGCGTCATCGGAGATGCCAATAAGGTTGGGCGAATCGGTGAGGCCATAGATGACGGATTCAAGCTGGCCTCGGAAGTATAGGTCGCGGACGAGGTTTTCGAAGATGACCAACTATGCTAGGAACGTCCTCATCGGCGGTGAAGCGGGTCAAGGTCTGGCAACCATCGGTCAGGTATTCACAAAGGCTCTTGTGAAGGCCGGATACTACATCGTTGTATCGCAAAGCTATCAATCAAGGATCAGAGGCGGGTATAACGCCTACTCGGTGCGCGTCAGCTCTCAGCCTATTGAATCGCCTGTGGAGGCAGTGGATGTCCTCGTAGCCCTCACAGATGAGGCCTATCTGGTTAACAGAAACGCTGTCTCAGAGTCGGGCCTCATTATGGCTGGTGAAAAAATAGATTTATCGGGGGAAAAGAGACAAAATCTGTCTGTGAAGAGACCTGATGACGCACGTTTCTACAACGTTTTCTTCCTCGGGGTCTTGGCCAGCCTATTTGATTTGGATTCAGAGTGCCTTCGGGAAGCCTTAATCCAATTCTTTGCCGACCATCACCCCGATGTCATTCAAAAAAATGTTGATAGCCTTGAAGAAGGCAGAAAGTGGGGTTCTTCAAGGCCGGCTAATGTCCATCGTCATTTGCCCACATCAGAGCGCAAAGGGTTCTGCATGATAAACGGCAACGAGGCCGTTGCCATAGGAGCAATGTCGGCAGGATTAAAATTCTTCAGCTTTTATCCTATGACCCCTGCTACCTCGATAGCCAATACGTTAGCCCCCCATGCCGCAAAGCTTGGTTTTTTCGTTGAGCAGGCCGAGGATGAAATAGCGGCCATCAATATGGCCATCGGCGCGTCCTTCGCGGGGGCACCGAGCATGGTGGCAACCTCGGGTGGTGGTTTCGCTCTTATGACAGAGGCCGTAAGCCTCGCAGGCATGACAGAAACGCCGGTGGTCATTGTGGTAGCCCAAAGGCCAGGCCCTTCTACGGGATTACCGACGCGGACGGAGCAAGGAGATTTGGAATTCGTGCTGCATTCAGGCCACGGTGAATTTCCAAGAGCGGTGTACGCTCCAGGATCAGTGGAAGAATGTTTTGATATCACGAGGGAGGCCTTCCTCTTGGCCGAAAGAACTCGCGGCCCTGTATTCATTCTTACTGATCAGTTCTTGGCAGACTCGTACCGCTCAGTCCAGCCTTTTGACCTCACGCCGCTTACACCTCTTGATGTATGCGAAGAGTTGGCGACCTCCAAGAAAGATCTTAGCATGTATCAAATTACCCCTAGCGGGGTATCTCCGAGGCTCGTGCCGGGCCTCGTCGAGTCGTGCGTACGGGCATCGAGTTCTGAACAGCTAGTTGTTGCAGACAGCGACGAACACACTGAAGATGGCCACTTGACCGAAGACCTGCACGTCAGAAAGCTGATGGTGCAGAAAAGATGGAGAAAACTGTCCGTCATAATAGAGAACCTACGCAAGCCGTTGTTCCAGGGGAATGAAAAGCCTGATTTACTCTTGGTTTGTTGGGGCTCTTCCTTGGGAGTCGTACAGGAAACGGTCCATCAAAAAATAAAACAAGGTCAATCCTGCGCCATGCTCCATTTCTCCCAGGTTTGGCCAATCGCTTCAAAGGACGTACTCCCCGTCCTCCAAGCTGCGAAAAAGGTGGTCGCGGTGGAAAGCAACTTCACGGGTCAATTCAGCAGACTCCTACGTCGGGAAACCGGCTTTCCAATTACTGAACGGATCCTGCGCTACGACGGCCTCCCGTTGACATTGGAGTTTCTTTTGGAGCGAATTCCATTGTAACTAGAGCCGAAGGATTTATTTTTCCCAGGAGGCATACCTTTCAACTTGGCGGAAAAGAATAGTAGGAAAGGGAAGGCACGGGAGAATCAAATGATTCCTCTGGGGCAATAGGAGCAACCATGAGCGTGGAGAGCAACTCGTCAACAGAGCATGAATTTGGCAATTTTGAGACCGCTTGGTGTCCAGGATGTGGAAACCATTCCATCCTTGAGGCCATGAAAAAGGCGCTTTCTGGTCTGGGATTGAAGCCTTTTGAAATCCTATTCGTTTCAGGTATTGGTCAGGCGGCCAAGGCTCCGCATTACTTGCGAGCTAACGTCTTCAACGGACTCCACGGCAGGGCGCTGCCCGTTGCCACAGGGGCCAAAATTGCTAATCCTAATCTCACAGTCATCGTCGAAAGCGGGGACGGATGTACATACGGTGAGGGCGGAAATCATTTTCTGAATGCGATGAGACGAAATGTGGATATCACGCTGGTGGTTCACGACAACCAAGTGTACGGTCTTACGAAGGGGCAGGCGAGCCCAACCAGCGCGATCGGCTTTGTTAGCAAGACTCAGCCTGGCGGTACCGTAGCAGAACCCTTCAATCCGGTAATGGTTGCGATTGCTATGAAGGCGGGGTTTGTGGCCCGTGGATTTTCAGGAACGATCGATCACCTAGCATCGCTTATTCAACGAGGTGTTGAGCACAAAGGCTTTTCCCTCATAGACGTGCTGCAACCCTGCGTCTCATTTAATCATGTCAATACCTATGCCTGGTACAGCCGGAGATGCTACGAGATTGGTTCGGATCATGATCCCTCAGATTGGTCAAGAGCAATCAAATTAGCAGAGCAATGGGGCGAAAAAATTCCAATCGGCGTGCTGTACAACAACCATCGGTCGTCATTTGAAAGCCATTTCCCTATCTTGCAGCAAGGGCCGCTGGCCGCTAAGCAAGTGGACATGGTGGCGTTGCAGTCCATTGTAAAGTCTTTCCAGTGAGCCAAAGGGCGCCTATCAGTACAAACCAAGGAGAGGAACAATGACAAATGCGGAAGCAGCCCAATTTATAGCCAACAATTTGCGTCTGAAAACAGCCCCGATAGGTGTCCGTTTTCTAGGCTCAGGAGAATCATTTCCGGAAAATTGTCGGAGGCCTTCGACTCATCTGGGCAAACGCATCACGATTTGCCAGGCGGTCACTATGGCCAGAGTGTACTCATGGGTTCTAGGTCTAGCCAAGGAGGATCTTGTCTGCGTCCCAGCCATGATCACTTTTGGCTTCACAAGGGCTTCCCGACCTCTTGACACCTTAGCGAAACTTTTTTGCGATGTTGGCTTCGCCGAAAATGGTGAAGGCGCATTGCGCGAGACCTCTGGCATGTACTCTATGGAAAAAGAAAACCAACATGGCATTGTGCTGGGGCCATTGGAAAAAGCCGAATATAATCCTGACACGGTATGCCTCTATGGTAATCCGGCCCAAGTCATGAGATTGATTCAGGCCTGGACTTTTAAGACAGGGCAAAGGGTAGAAGGTCATTTCGGAGGTAAAGTCGAATGCACTGAATACCTCCTGGCGCCATACAAGACAGGAGCGGCTAGGATTGCCATCCCCGGCATGGGGGATAGGATATTCTCCATGACCCAAGATGAAGAAATGGTCTTCGCCGCGCCTGGTCAAGCAGTGGAGGATCTCATAGCTGGACTGAAGAATGCTGGTAAAAAGATCGGAGCACGATACCCAGTCACATTTTATCAAAATTTCCAACCCGAGTTTCCGAAACCATACAAAGTTGCGGCCGACGAGTTGGAACTTTTCTGACTGGTCGTCAAGAATTCTACCGAAAGGCCAAGGCCGTATCGAGACCCCAAGGCGTAGCAACTTGAGGTCATGAAAATCCGCAGGAGGAAGATTTCATGGAAAATGTTTACAAACAATTGGCTCGAAAATTGGACGAGCTGCCAAACGGCTATCCAGAAACGCAATCCGGGGTCGAGATAAGAATCCTTAAAAAGATCTTCACTCCTGAAGACGCCGAAATGGCCCTTAAGATAAACCCATTTCCTGAGACTGCTGAAGCAATTTCTCAGAGATTGGCCATACCTCTCGAGGAAATGCAGCTAATACTGGACAGCATGGTAGAAAAGGGGCAAATCGGGTCCGCTAGTCTTAAGGGAGAGCAGGTTTACATGCTTGTACCGTTTGTCGTTGGAATCTTTGAGTTCCAGCTCAATAGATTGGACAAGGAGCTCGCGGATCTGGTCGAAGAATATGCTCCGTCACTTATGACCACTGTCGGTGGGGTTCCACCAGCAGTTATGCGGGTAGTCCCGATCAATGCTCAGATCAGGGGCCAGCAAGAGGTGCACCCGTATGAAGATATACAGCAGACTCTGGAAAAGGCAAAATCGTTTCAAGTCATGGAATGTATTTGTCGCAAAGAAGCGGCGCTGCAAGGCCATCCCTGCAAGCACTCCTCGGAAGTGTGCTTGTCATTTTCTCAGCACGAAGGCGCCTTTGATAGGTATCACATGGGCCGAATCATAACCAAGGCAGAGGCTATGGCAGTACTGGACAAGGCAGAAGAGGAGGGGCTTGTCCACTGCACATACAACGTCCAGTCCGGTCAAATGTTCGTATGCAACTGCTGCTCTTGCTGCTGCGGAATTCTCAGAGGGACTAAGAACTTCAAAGCCCCCCATTTGATGGCGAGAAGCAACTATGTGGCATACATTGACCCCGATACCTGTGCAGCCTGTGGAACCTGCGCAGATGAAAGATGCCCTATGAATGCTATCAAGGAGGAAAACGGGTCTTACAAAGTTGATCCAGAGCGATGTATTGGGTGCGGGGTATGCACCCCCACTTGTCCCACCGAGGCGATCAGACTCCTGAGAAAACCCCAGGAACTCCACCAGCAACCTCCAAAAAATATTGTTGATTGGTATATGCAGCGAGCGTCAAATAGGGTAGCCTCAGTACAGTGACCTATTTCGCCCAAGGTATGGATAGAGGAGGTCGTATGAAACAAGGGGCCGAGAATGTGAGTCGGGCGGAGCAGCAGACGCCCGCTGCTCCGGCGCGATCTATGACGGATTTTGTTGACACTTACTACGCCGGATGCACCATGGTGGTGTCCTCTCCTGTAGATGTATGTGTATATTTTGGGCGCTATACGCTGAGAGATTTGGAGACTGGCCGTCCCAACTTAGTGCAGCTTTTCGAGAAGCAGGTCTATCTAAGCCCAGATGAAGCTGAGCGCGTGGGGCAAGCAATTCTTAGAACCGTCCAAGTGTTTAAGGCTGCCCAACGAGGCGAGCTAAAACAAGGGACGACCCAAGCGGCACAGACACAAGGTGATCAGCAGGCTCAGCCACAAAATGGTCCCGAGAAACTTCTAAAGGTTTAGAAAGTCTGGGAAAACAGTTGAGTCGCCTCGAATGAAGGTGCAAGGGTAGTCAATGTGCGCCTAAGCACCCAAACATTCAGCCCCCGACGTCATGAGTGAATTGTTGCTCCATGATATTGTGTATATTTGTGCCCTAGCGCTCGCGGTGTCGCTGGTCTGTCACCGGTGCGCGATCCCCACTGTAGCCGGTTTTCTCATTACAGGCATCATCTGCGGCCCCCACGGCCTACAAATGATCCACGAAGTTGACGGCGTCGAACAGATTGCCGAGATAGGGGTAGTATGCCTCTTATTCACAATCGGGGTGGAATTTTCCCTCAAGACTCTTTTGAAAATGCGGTTCATGACTTTCTTTGGGGGCGGGATGCAGGTTGCCTTAACCCTGGCTGCGGGGTCTGCGCTTGGTCTCTTACTAGGTCTGGGTCTGAACCACGCAATATTTTTCGGGTTTCTCTTGGCCCTGAGCAGCACAGCCATAGTGCTGAAAATCCTTCAAGAAAAGCTGCTCATAGAGACGCCGCATGGTCGTTTGGCCGTAGCTATTCTCATTTTCCAGGATATCATCGTCGTTCCAATGATGCTGATAGCCCCGTTCCTTGCGGGGAAAGACGAAAAACTTCTCCAGGAATTTGGATTGCTGCTTTTGAAGTCCTTGGCCATCGCCGCGGTGGTCGTAGTGGGTACGCGGTTGGTTGTTCCTATTTTGTTTCACAGTGTCGCAAAGATGAAAAATCGGGAGCTATTTGTGATCACTGTAGTACTCCTCGGCTTGGGAGTAGCTTGGCTCACCCACTCAATGGGGCTGTCTCTGGCTCTCGGGGCTTTTATCGCTGGACTCATTGTCTCTGAATCAGAATTCAGTGAAACAGCTCTGGGAAACGTCCTCCCCTTTCGAGATTTGTTCACCAGTATCTTTTTCGTGTCGGTGGGTATGCTCCTTGATGTGAAGTACGTGATAACCCACCTCCCCTACGTGACACTAGTGACATTGGCCGTGATGCTTCTCAAAGCCCTAATTGCCGGCGCTGTAGCCATACTCCTCAAACTACCCTTAAGAACCGCGGTCCTTTCGGGACTGGCGCTGAGCCAGATTGGTGAGTTCTCGTTCGTACTGTCGGAACCCGGAATAAGACTCGGCATCCTCACGCCAGAGTTTTATCAGTTATTTCTAGGGGTTTCCGTTATAACCATGATGGCGACTCCGTACCTCATTGGATCAGGCGCTTCAATTGCCGAGGCTCTGCTCAAACTGCCGCTCCCCAGGGCGTGGAAAACGGGCCTAAAACAAAGCCAAATAGTAGAAGAAGCGAGCCAGATGTCCCGCGGTCTCATCATTGTGGGTTATGGTACGAATGGAAGACACTTGTCACTAGCCGCATCCATAGCTGGAATACCACGGGTGATTATTGAACTAAACCCAGAAACCGTTCGAAAAGAGAGACAAAAAGGCGAGCCAATTCTTCAAGGAGATGCGTCACAGGACACTGTATTGATTCACGCCGGTATCAGGAACTGCGCGGTTCTGGCCATTGTCATTTCAGACCCCATTGCGACAAAGAGGATTATCAACGCTGCACGCTCTCTGAACAAATCCATTTATATCATCTGCAGAACACGATTTCTCTCGGAGGTGGAATCGCTGCACTCATTGGGAGCGGATGAAGCTATACCTGAGGACTATGAGGCTTCCATCGAGATACTCACGCGGGTTCTCGCCAAGTACTTTGTCCCGAGAAAAGAACTAGACGACATTGTGGACCACATTAGGTCTGATCATTATGGCATGCTCCGCAGGATGAGCCAACACTCGCCACAGATCGGCGATCTAAGTATCCAGGCACCGAGTGCAAACATTCGTTCGGTCCGCGTTGAGGCAGGGTCTGCTCTTGCCCAAAAAACCATAAGGGAACTCGATCTTAGGAGAAATTATGGCGTCACCGTACTCGGGGTGAAAAGAGGGCAAAGTTTTCTGGCTAACCCCGCTGCGGATGAAAAAATAGAGGCTGATGACATCATTGTTGTGCTAGGCGAGACTAGCGCCATGGCCTTGCTGGATAGGTTGGCAAGTCCTTCTTGAACAAGCTGACTGAATTATACAGTCAAGCATTACCGTTGGCGCCATGACTAAGGAAGGGATAAGGCAATGATCCGAAAACTAATAAGCCTCATAGGGGTGACATGCGCAACGTTTAGCGTTGGTCTCGCCTATGGTGGCAACCTCGCAGTTCAGACGACAGGTCAAACCATTTATGTGCCGGTATATTCGCACATTTATGGAGGCCCCAGGTCGAGGCCCTTAGATCTGACAGCTACCCTAAGCGTGCGCAATGCAGATTTGTCGCAACCGCTAACCATAACGGCGGTCAATTACTATGACTCAGATGGAAAATTGGTGAAGGCTTATTTGAAGAAAGACCAGCCCTTGGGACCACTGGCGACAACCCATTTCATAGTGGAAGAACGCGATACTAGTGGAGGTTCGGGGGCGAAATTCATTGTTAAGTGGAAGTCCCAAAAGCCAGTCACATCCCCTTTGGTCGAGTGCGTCATGATAACGATACAGTCAGGGCTCGGTATATCTTTTGTGAGCCAGGGGAGGGTTACAGCTGAAACAACGAAAGAATCTGCGGAGAAATGATTGTATGGTCATCGACGCCCATTGCCACATGTTCACTCGCCGCATAGTGGATCATGTATCGCAAAAAGAAGAAATGGTTGCGCAGTTGTGTCTAGATACAGAGCATGCGTACAGACGGTTGCGGCCGCACAGTCTGGAAGCCGCTGCTTCAGTAAATGGTGTTGATGCATGCTTTCTGCTCCCAACTGCGAATGTAACGGATGTTCAAAAGGAAAACGACCGGCATTACGCCATGACCATTGGTTCATCTAGAATTAAGACGCTGGCTACTTTGCATCCGTCCATGGAACGACTAGAAGATGAAATCAGGCGAATGCTTGCCCTAGGCGTGCCCGGCTTCAAGTTTTCTAGCTTCACACAACGCTTTGATCTGGAATCATCTGCTGCCAGGCAAATGTTGGCATCTATCCAAACCATAGGCAGGGAATATGGTAAGAAACTGGTTGCAGTATTTGACACTTTTATAGGTGCAGACCGCCACTTTGGAGCCGACCCACGCCACTTGACTACACCTCAAAAATTAGATCGTCTGGCAGAAGGCTTTCCCGAAATCAATATAGTGGGCGCCCACATGGGTGGCCTCATGGCTGATTTTAGACAGCTGGCCAGCCGTCTAAGACCTAGATCCAATCTCTTCCTCGATACTGCAAACGCTGCTCATACCTTCAGCCATAGTGACTTTGCCACTCTTGTTCAAATCCATAGTACCTCCCACGTCCTATTTGGGACTGATTGGCCATGGTTTAATTATAGAGAGGAAATTCCCTTTGTCCGTAATCTATGTTCAGCGGCCGGATTTGGCGACGATGAAATTCGAATGATTATGGGCGGGAACGCCGAGATACTCTTTTTTCGTGGTAGGAGTTGAACGCCTGATGGCAATATAATCGTCTTTCTTGGTCCGCTTGTCTATTCGTCCGACGTGGGTATGAAGAGTCCACTATGCCTTGAGGGAAGGCAAGTAAAGTTGTTCTAGAATTCAATAACCTATTGGAGAATCTGCTCCCATTCCATGTAGTCCGAACGGAAGTGGGGATCCAACATGGGGACTATGAGCCGGATTAAGTCTGACATGACGACTCTCCAGCTTTATAGGCAATATTGGGATTCTGGAAAGTAAACGCGAATTGGATGCAGGACTCCGTCTTTCGTTCCCATGAACACGAGAATCCAGGAATCCTAGGGGGCCGATCACGCCGGGTACGCCAAGACGTCACCTGAATCCGTAATACCATAAAACCCCAACATACTCGTGGCAAATTGAACGGGCTGACAGTCTAGGCAAAAAGTTTTTGTTCCGATAGTTCTTTACAAAAAAAACTATAAAACGACGTGGAAGCCTTGACAGTTGGACGTACGCCTGTTATGCGTAAAAAAAATTTATATCATCAAAGACACAACTGGATGGACGGGACAGGGCTTCATTATGCTTTGTGGACGGACATACGGCTCGTGTACGATGTTTGAATGGACAGCTGTTATGTGTGAGGAGGAGTGTCTGATGAGAAATAAATTGATCATGGGTGTGGCTGTTGTGTGTTTGCTTATCCCGTGGGCCTCAACCCCTGCGGTCGCGTGGGAATTTTCCATGGACGGAGTGTTTACGTGGGAATACGAGTTCAGAACCCAAGGCGGCAGAGCGGGGTTCTTTGGGCCGTATGACGTGGACTCAGGGAGCGGGTACACGGTCCCGGCGATTTTGCCAACAACCACTTTTGCCTATAATACGGCTATGCAGCCCGTCCAGGTTCAGGTACCGACGCCTACGGCACCGGCTGCCGGTACTCTTGCCCCTCTGAATTTTTGGCTCGGTTTCCATTATCCCGGAAACGACCAAAACTTGACCAATAGAGGTTCTTCTTTTGCATCCGGGTCCGACGGCTCTTGGAACACAATCTATATGGACACTAATATGCAGATCAGGATGAACAAGGCGTTGCGTGTCCGTGGCCGCTACCACATAGGCAAATGGTATACCCCAAATGCCTCTACTTCGCCCGGGGAAATGCCTGCCTCTGAATATCTTAACTATCACGCCCCGGGGGTGCAGCGCTCTTTCTCCCCCGGATATTGGAACACGCTCTGGCTCACTGCCGAAATCCCCTGGGGTATCATAACAATAGGGAAAAGACCCTCAGCCTGGGGTACTGGGATAGGATGGAACGGTGAGGAGAACCGATCATCCGAATCCCTGGCACTTACCATGCCATATGGGGCCTTTCGCTTCCAGGTGTCGCTGTATCCTTCACGACCCGGATCACTGTCTTTGGGGACGCCTTCTTATTACAATCAGGACTTCGACAAGAACAACGCGAGAAATTGGGATACTGTGCCGGCACTGTTCACCTACCGCAACGGGCCCATCGACATGGGCGCTTTGTTGAACTGGGTGAGAAGACACA
>Ga0172370_10004109_pt1 | contig 19715 bp, 11 predicted proteins | sample LakKiv5m_FD_114538 | JGI IMG/M metagenome (GOLD analysis project Ga0172370, IMG submission 114538) | Freshwater microbial communities from Kabuno Bay, South-Kivu, Congo - kab_022012_11.5m | ecosystem: Environmental > Aquatic > Freshwater > Lake | place: Democratic Republic of the Congo...
GTACCGGAAATGGTATCAGCAGGGTTCCGGAATGGAAAATGCCAATACTGTGATGCTCTTTCATTGTACGAATTAATCGAAATACTTCCTCTTTCGGTACCCGCCAGGCTTTCGTTCCATGAAGGAAAAGTATCGGGGATACTTACATTATTTAAAGCGAGTGAATAAGGATAACCCGGTTTAGGATTGATCTGATCGACAAGTGCACAATAACGCGCGATCAATTCAGCTGTATCCGGAGAAAAACCAATTTTTACTGCAAGGAGCAGGGTCAGATCATAATGGAATGAACTGTGAACCTCCCCCAACGAATGGGGCGTGATTACGTTACGCAAGCTATCGGTCTTCTCTTCGTTCCAGGCTTGTGAACAATTTAACCTTAAAAAAAATACTGTAATCAGGATGAGCAGTTTTGTGTGTTGATTCTTTTTCATGAATAATTTGTTGGGTTAATGAATGTACCGGTCAGAAAAATCGGCCTTTTTAAATACCAACCACCATAATTTTTAAACCCTTAAGAAAGTAAACACCTGGTTTAAATGCCAAATATAATAAATGTTTTAATTATTGCAATCCTGGCAATACCTGCAAACAGCTGTTACGGTGCTTAATGATTTGACTTTTTAACTGCCTGAATTACAGTTTCAGCAATTAACTTCGGCTATCGGTCATAGAACTTAGAAATCCAAGCAATTTATGCTTATTAAACGGCTTCGAAATATAATGTGAGCAGCCTTCAGAGAGAAACTCGTTTTTCTGGGCTACCATAGCATTGGCAGTGATGGCAGCTATCGGTATATTTTTGTATCCGGGTAGTTTTCTGATTTCTTTCACAGCATCAAGCCCATTCATCTTTGGCCCGAGGTTGATGTCCATTAAAATAATGTCGTACAACTTTTCCTTTGCCATCATAATCGATTCGGGTCCATTGGTTGCGGTGTGAAGATCATAAAGTCCCTTTAGAAAAATCCTTACAAATTCACGATGATCGGGATCATCTTCAACATATAAAATACTGAACAGTTTACCTTCAGGCTTTCCGGTTTCACCCTGATCTTTATTTACAGTTGGAGAAGATTCCAACTGCCAGGATTCTTCAGCATATTTAGGAATAAATATGGTAAAAACAGATCCCTCACCGGGTTCGCTCTCTAATTCGATGATGCCACCAAGCATTTCAACATAACGCCTGGTGATATGCAGGCCAAGCCCGGAACCTTCGAAAGCACGGTTATAACCTTCGCTTGCCTGCCTGAAAGCATCATAAATCATCGTAACATTTTTTGCAGAAATCCCGATACCAGTATCAGCCACACTTACCGAATAATAGGTACTGCCATTTTTTGATACTTCGTCCAACGTAAGGGTTACGCCTCCATGTTGCGTGTATTTGATGGCATTGTTCAACAGGTTATTGATAGCCTGACTGAAGAGTATCTGGTCGATATTTACAATACATTGGCGAACATTGGAAACGACATCCAGGAATAAACCTTTTGCGGAAGCCTCTGCCTTATGCGGTTCCTGGATCATTTCGATCAGTTGTACAAGGTCCTCTGGCTTTTTCTTGACTTTTAGTTCATTAGCTTCAATTACCGAAAGATCGATGATCAGATTAAACGTATTTAGCAGTCGCATGGAACTTTTCAGGATTATATCGGCAAACTCGCACATTTCAGGATCGTCGAGGCTGGTTTTTAATATCTCGGCAAAACCCAGAATTCCATTCAACGGAGTACGGAGCTCATGGCTCATTGTTGAAAGGAAATTTGTTTTTAGCCTGTTCATTTCTTCCGCCTGCTTTTTAGCTGATAAAATTTCGGTTTCATACTGTTTCCTGACGGTAATATCCCTGATAATTCCCAGTGCATTCCACTTTCCTCTCATATTGATCGATGATAAGGAAAGCTCGACAGGAATGATTTCGCCGTTTTTTTTAATCCCTTCCAATTCTACTGTCTTCCCCACAGCACCTCCCTGTCCAAACCTTAGAAACTTTTCAAAACCTGCATTATATGCAGCATGGTACTTAAGTGGAGCCAGTATATCATGGAGGTTTTTGCCGAGAATTTCATTTTCGGTATATTGAAAAATATGCCCTGCGGCTTTATTCCAATACGAAATCTTCCCTTCATGATCCATCAAAATAATGGCGTCCTGAGCTGAATTTGAAATTTTATTGAATTTTTCTTCGGTCAGCCGAATTTCTTCGAGTGCTTTCTTGCGCTGACTGATGTCGCGCATGGCCACCACTCTCACCGCTTTTCCCTTGATGGTTGCACTTTTTGCCTCCACTTCCAACGGAAAACGCTCTCCGTTATTCATGATCCCGATAAGCTCATATAATTCGGAAACATCATTCAATACAAAATTTTCTATCTGTTCTCTTGAACTTTCGTCGATGAGCTTGCCGATAAAATTTATCCCGATCAATGCATCACGCTCATAGCCAAACATACGGGCAAACGACAGGTTGCAATCAATCACAATTCCCTTGTCATGGATCAGAATTCCTTCAAAAGTGAGTTCAGATAAAACCCGGTAACGGCGTTCGTTTTCACTAATTAATTCCTGGGCACGAATGCGCTCAGAATGATCGTCGAAAACGACCACGATTTCTCCTTTCGTTAACTTGTAAATATAAAAATCGAGCCAGTATTGCTGGTCAAAGATATTATACGCTTTTACCGGTAAATATTCAGAAATTCCGGTTTGATAAACTTTTTCAAACATTTTGAAAACAAATGGATCCCTACAATCAGGAAAAGCGTGCCTGACCAGTTCGCCATTTGTTTTTGCAACATTTTCGAAAATCCTTAATGCTGAATTATTAAGGTCTTTCAAAATAAATTCTTTCCCACTATCGTTGGGAGAAAGAATTGCTGCCCCGGAACTCATATTTTCGAATAACTCCCTGAATTTAAACTCACTGGCTTTAATATCCTCGATAAAATACTTTCGTTCGAGCTGTTTACCAATCTGATCGGCAATAAACTTGAGCAAACCAATATCATTTTTGCTGATCAGTTCCTGATTCTCATAATCCTGAATTACAACCAACCCTTTGTAACGCGTCGTTTCAAAAGGAACACCCATCCAAACCTTCGCCCTGGCACCTACGTATTCGACCAGCTTTTGACTGACCATTTGTAAAATATCAGCTTCCTGTAAAAACACCAACTCCTGGTTTTTGATCACTTGAGAGGCAAATGTTTTTCCTGCCGGGAAATATGCAGGTGTGTCCTTTTCATCCTTGATATACACCACTCTGATAATATCCTTTTCTTCTTCGAGGATGGCTATGGCAAAGTTTTTTACTTTCAGATATTTTTCGAGTGCAACGGTAAACGTATTAAAAAGATCATCGAGATTCCGGGCTTCGATGAGATGGCTTGTAAATTTAAGCTTAAGCCTTTCTTCGCGCTGATCCAAACGCTGATGAGTGATATCACTGATGGTAAAATAAATGGCAGAATGCTGGCCACCGTTTTTACCTGCCGCGCATTTAAATAGAAGGCACAGGTCGAAATCGTTTTCATTTGGGTAATATTTCTCAAATTCGGCAGGGCAAGCCAATTCCAGGCTTTTATCCATTTTAAGTTTTCCGGATAAGTCGATGTAATCAGCTGGCACCAAATCGCCCATCTTCAGATTTTCAAATTCTGCACTTTCAAACCTGAGTAATGTTTTAGCCCGCTCATTGATGAATGTAAGGGTTTCGTTCTCAAAGATGAGAATTCCATCGTTGATGTTTGCAGCCATACTCCTGAAACGCATTTCGCTTGTCCGGATTTCGCCGTTAATCCGTTCCTTTTCATTCTTTTCATCACGAAGCCTTAGGGCACTGTTTATGGCTACAGGTAAACGTTTGATACGGCTTTTAAGGATATAATCCCATGCGCCGTAATTGAGGCAATCGATAGCGGTTTCCTCACTCAGTTGTCCGGTAACAAAAATAAAGGGCGTAGCGGGGGATTCCCTTTTTAAAATAGTAAGGGCTTCCATTCCACCGAAGCCAGGAATTACAAAATCGGCTAAAACAACATCAGGAACAAAGCTTTTTAACGAATCTGTGTAGTCCTTTTCATCATCAACAATATTGATGCTGGCATCAAGCCCCGATTGCACGATGACTTTCTGAAGGATTTTTTGGTCCAGTTCATTATCTTCAAGAAGCAGAATTTTAACAGGAGTTTTCATACTATTGATTCTAAGAATGTTTAGAGAACGAAAAGTATCACAAGTGTATCGTTGTGCAAACCACTTGTAAGTATGGCATGAAATTATATAAAATTTCCCAATGTGGAGCGTAAAGTTTTTCGAAAAACAACAGCAATTCTCTAATAACCACCGGTAGAGCCTTTATCCTCTCACCACCAGCCTGCTGTTTCCCGAAGCGTCTTTTAAAAGCTCAATTTGGGTAGTGATGCGCTCTTTCAGGGCATCAACGTGGCTGATGATGCCAATGGTGCGGTTGGTTTCGTCCTGAAGTTTTTCGAGTGCCGAAAGTGCGGTGTCGAGTGTTTCCTGGTCCAAAGTACCAAAACCTTCGTCGATAAAAAGGCTTTCGATGCGGGTTTTGTTGCCTGCAAGATCGGAAAGACCAAGTGCAAGGGCAAGGCTCACCTGGAAACTTTCGCCTCCCGAAAGGGTTTTAACCGAACGGTTTTCGTCGCCATGGTAAGTATCGGTCACGAAAAGTTCGTCGATGGTTTCGGTTTTGGTATAGGTCACACGGTACCTGTCGGTAAGGCTTTTCAAATGATGATTAGCTTTTATGAGCATATACCTGAGCGTAAGCTCCTGGGCAAAGCCCGAAAATTTTTTCCCTGCTGCATCGCCGATCAAACGGTTAAGCGCATCCCAGCCGGCAAATTCGTTTTCCTGCTGCTCCTTTTCAAGGCGGATCTCAACAGTACGTCCGAGATTGGCATCATTTTGTTCCAGAATCTTCATTTTGGCACCAATTTCCTGGTTTAACCGGTTCACTTTTTTGGTTAGATCAGCGTAAGTAGTTTCAAGCATTTCAATATCGATACGTTGATCATCAACCGAACTTAATTTTTCAATGTCTTCAGAAAGATTGACTAATGATTGTTTTGTTTTTGTGATTTCATCCTTAAGATCATTCAGCTTTTTCCCCATCATTTCGGCTTCATGCGACTGAAGGATTGCTTCATCTGCGGCTTCCGGCGAGTGAAAACCTAATTTCTTCAATTCGGGGTCGATATATTCTCTGATCTTTAATATTTCACTTGCGGTAACTGACATTTCGGCGTCTGACTTAACAGTCGTTTGTTGAGTGCTTTGAAGTTCACCGGTAGTTTTGGTAATGTTGTTTTTGATTTCAAATTCCTCTTTTTCAAGTTTTCTCAACTGGTTTTCAGTGTTTTTTTCTTCCTGGACAGGGTCTTTTTCACCAAACTTCTCCTTCCTGACAGCAATAAGTTTTGAAAGTATCCCACTCTCATTAGCCAAAGATGCCGATAGGTCCTGGATGTCTTTCTGTAATTTTTGAATACCTTTTTCTTTCTCTGCAATAGTTGCACCAATGGTCGATTTGTTTTCGCGAAATGATTGATTCTGTTCAATTGCCTTCTTATAAAAGCCTTGCTGTCTGCCGAGTTCCCTCAAACAATCACCGGTATCGCTTACATTGTTTAAATATTTTTGAAACTTCTGCAAGCCTCCTTTAATGGCTTCATCGAGTTTTAACAGTTGACCGAGTGATGTATAAAAATACCGCAATCCTTTGAGTGATGTTTCAATCTGACTGATTTTTTCGATGACTTCAAAAATGGCCTTCAATTTCGAAAGAGATCCGGCTAATTTATCCCTGCTGCCCAAAAGTGCGCTTTTGTCATTGATAGTTAGGTTGGTTAACTTAGCGTCATTACCAAATTTTTCAAATATGGCAAGGGTTTCGGCAATCGAATCCTTTGATTTTTCGATGTTTTCGGTCACCGCTTTTAATTGGGCTTCGAAAGCGGCTTTTTCCCGGAGATACCGGTCTTTAAGAAGTCTCTGGCCTTTTTGTTCTTCGGTTGTTTGAAGAAGCAACAGTTTGGTGCTGCTAAGTTTGCTTACGTAGGTGCCGACCAGCGGATGCGAAGTGGACCCACATAAAGGGCAGGCTTCGCCAGGCTTCAGCAATGCCCGGGCATCTTCGTATTTTGCCTCGAGGGCTTCGCGTTCATTCCGGGCCTTTAGTTCTTCGATATATTTTTCGATGATTTCAAGTTTTTGAACTGCTTGTTGCTCTTCTTTTACGGCCAGTTCGAACGATGTCTTTACTTTCTGCAATTTCTGTTCATCAGAATCCTGCCGGATTTTAAGTTTTTGATGGATTTCACTATGCCGGATCAACTCTTCGTAAACCCGGATTTTTTCATCAGTTTCCCTGATTTTTTGCTGAACAGTGAGTTTGTCATTGGCTTCGCCACTAATGTTTAAATTCAATTCCTGCAAGCTTGCTTCATAATCTTCGATAATCTGATTAAGCAGCTCCTGCTTTGATGAAGCCGTATGGTTTTGCAGCATTTCGTTAAAAAGATCAGGGAATTCCTTTTTTAAACTTTCATTAAAAGTTTGCAGGCTGTCGTTTAATTGCCGGTAATTTTCGGTCATCCCGGGCAACGTATCTCCTATGTTTTCGAGCAAGTGATTTTCGTTAGTAAACTTTTTGATATTCCGGAGCTTTTCATCAATGGCCTCAAGCGTTTTACGCTCTTCATCAAGTTTTTGGACTTCATTTTTTTCATCCAGATTCATCAAACCAAGCCGTTGGTTCAGTTCCTTTTTCCTGGTCGCAGAAATCTCAATTTCCTTGTCGTATTTAATAATCTCTGTAAATAAAGGCTTTTGAGCCGTGAGCAAAGTTTTTACATTTTCCTTTTCCAGCATTTTTGCGGCAAGCGAATTTTTTAAATTTTCGAGTTTATCAGTTAGTTCTATTGCCAGTAATTTAAGGCTTTTTGCTTCATTTTCCATTTTGATTTTCCTCATTTGCAGCGCGTTTAAATTGTCGAGGTCGCTTTTTAAAGGAAGCACCAGTTGGTGAAGTTTTAACCTGTTCTTTTCGGGGGCGAGTTTTTCTTCATCAAGAGCCAGTATATCCAGGTGTTCATTCAATTTTAACAGGGCATCCGTTTTAAGTTTCAGGTCTTTCTTTATTTTGATACCTGTTCCGCAAACCTCACGTGTATTACTTGTTTCCAGGGATTCCTGGTTTAATTCATCAAGTTGCATGTTTAAAGCTACAATTTCGTCGGCAGTAAGCATTTTGATGTCTTTAAGTTTTTGCTCAAGTTGCTCAAGTTTTTGTTTTTCTTCCTTATGCTTTTCGTAGGCCGCTTTTCCAATGGCCCGATAAATTTCGGTTCCGGTAATCTTTTCGAGCAGTTCACTTCTTTCTTTTGAATCAGCTTTCAGAAAACGTGCAAACTCGCCCTGCGACAGCAAAATTGATTTCACAAACTGTTCATAATTCAGACCAATAATTTCAGCATTTTTATCCGGAACATCTCCTTTTTTAATATCGAAAAACTCAAAATCACCTTCAACATTCATCGCGGAAAGAAACATATTGTAATCCCTCAGATTGCCGGTTCTGGCCCGGCTTATCTCCCATTTCGACCTAAAAACCCTGCTTCTGGCTTCGTACTCAATTTCGGCAAAAGCCTCGTCGGTGTTCCGGGTGATTACTGCACCCAATCTTTCGATGGCCGATTTTGAAAGGCTTCCTGTTCGTGGCGTCTGGTTAAAAAGTGCCAGCGTGATTACATCGAGTAGCGTACTTTTTCCGGAACCGGTAGGCCCGGTGATGGCGAAAAGCCCTGTTTTGGAAAGTGGTCCATCAGTAAAGCTAAGCTCGTGAGAACCTTTGAGCGAATGAATATTTAGAAGCCTGATTTTTAATATTTTCATTGATTTGATGTTTGGAATTATTCCTGATGTTCGCCCGAGTAGAGCACCTGTAAAAGTTGATTAAAATTTGTGAGTAAGGCCTCACGATCAGCAATACCTTCCTGTTCGAGCAGTTTTTCAAAGACCTGGACTTCGTTGAAGTCGCTCAGCGTCCGGCCAGAATTTTCGGAAAAGATATCCGGATTGGGCCGGTCGGTAAACCTGAGGACGTTTTTGATTATCCGGCTTTTTTCGTTTTTGAGGTCGAAATCTTCGATGAAATCATCGAAAAGACGTATCAGCAGCGGGTCGTGTACAGACTCTTCAACACTTAATTCGATCCAGTTTCCAAGTGGTGATTCCTGTTGAAGTGCTTCGAGCTTTTCCTTCACAGCCGAAAGTGTTCCTTTTAATGAAACTAATTTCCTGAATGCCGGGATTTTTATATTGGTCACACTGATTTTCTCACCGCTGATTTCCAGGACATTTACCTGCTTTTTATCATATTGTTCACTAAAACTAAGCATCAGCGGTGAGCCTGAATACCAGGCAGGTGGATTGGTGCCGACTTGCTGCGCCCTGTGCAAATGCCCCAACGCAAGGTACTCAAAACCTGGTGGAAAAGTCGAAATACTTAATCCGGCCTGGTTCCCGACATAAATCCCACGTTCACTTTCGGAAACAACGGCTCCCTGAACATAAAGATGTCCGGTTGCAATGACCGGAATACCGCTGTTCCGGTAAATACCGGTAAGATCCGAAAGCTGGCGATAATGATTCAATATGCCATTACGAATAGCGTTTTCGCGATCCCCGAAAGACTCGCCGGCAACGGATTTGCGCAGGTTTTTTTCGCGCAGATAAGGTACGGCACAAACAACAGCAGCAGTATTGCCATTTTCATCATGGATTTCGATAATCTCATCAGCTAGTTCATCAGTGGCACCACCAATAACGGTTACATTAATAAACGTGAGGATTTCTTTGGGTGCTTCAAGCGTACTCACCGAATCGTGATTGCCTCCTGTTATAATCACCTGACGGCAGTTTGTATCTAAAAGGCTCGTCAGAAAAGCATAGTAAAGTTTTAAAACATTGTTGGCAGGAAAACCGATATCGAAAATATCGCCACAAACCAGGAGGACATCAATGTGCTGGTTGATGATGGTTTGTTTTAGCCATTCAAAAAACAGGCAGTGTTCTTGTTCCCTGTCGTTGTTGTGAAGCCTTTGCCCGATGTGCCAGTCGGAAGTATGAAGCAGTTTCATGTAAAAGGTTTTAGGTGAAAAACCAAAAGTAGTGAAAAAATAACCACATTTGCGGCGCAAAATAAAATCGTTTTTATGACAAACGACATCGAAACCATCACAAAACGAATTGTTGATTTTCGGAATGAGCGTAACTGGGCACAATTCCACAATCCAAAGGATCTGGCAGTGGCATTGTCTATAGAAGCAGCCGAACTGAACGAACTTTTTTTATGGAAAACAACCGAAGAAGTGCAGTTTGTGAACCGCGAACGTGTCGCTGAAGAATTGGCCGATGTGTTGGTTTATGCTTTTTTCATTGCCGAAAAGTATGGCTTTAATGTAAACGACATCATTATGAAAAAGATGGAGAAAAATGCTTTAAAATACCCGGTCGAAAAAGCCCGTAACCTGGCAACCAAGTACACCGAACTGGAGTAAACCGAAAACTAAATCCGCTTACCCATAAATTAATTTATCCAAAAATTGAACTTCCCTTTACTATAGTGCTTTGCAAACAATAAAAATTTACTTCATTAATAGATGAAAACAAAAAAAAGTAAAGTCAACTGGTACTATATCGCACTGTTTTACCTCATTGCATTTGTAATTTCTGCACCTTTCAATTCAGGGATTTTTTTGAAAAGTTTTGAAACCCTGACTCAAAATTATTTAATCAGTTACTGGGCATTTTTGCCGGCGGGAATTGGAACACTTATCGCTGCGCTGCTGGCTTTGTTTTTCAATAAGAACTATATCCGGACAATCACTTTATTTGGTAATAACCAACTGAAGAATCTTGCAATTGCTTTAACACCACTTATCGTTTTTACGATTGTGGGTCTGGCAAACGAACATCAGCTTAATAATAATTATTATGGATTTGCTTTTGCAGCAGTTGCGCTGAGTTATGCATTGTCGGAAGAAATTTTTTGGAGGGGATTTTTACAGGATACATTGCAACCAATTGGAAAAACCAAAAGTTATTTGATTATTGGAATTTTTTGGTGGGCCTGGCATTTTCGTTTCAACACTACCTTCGACTTTACAACTTTTTTAATCATTTGCATTGGAAGTGCTTTTTTGCTTGGCAAATTTGCTGAAGAAACAAAGTCATTCCTGACATCAGCAGGCCTGCATTCGCTAATCATTCTCATAACCACCGATGGAATGACATCAAATTCAGGAATTGCCGGAGGAGTCATAACCCTCATCATCTGGTTAAGCATAGGAAAATGGTGGAAAACAAAAACCAACAAACCATGCGAAGAAACCGTGACTAGTGGTTAATAAATAATTCATTTTTTTTCGAATCCCCGTTGCCGGCGGGCCTCAAAAACCACAATTGCGGCTGCTGTGGAGACGTTGAGCGAGTCGGCCTGTCCAAGCATCGGAATAATAATGTTATTATCCGATGCATCCAGCCAGGTTTGGGTAATACCAGTGGCTTCAGTTCCCATTACAATGGCCGATGAACGCTTGAAGTTGATGGTAAAATAAGGCACCGAAGCCTGAAGTGCAGTGCAATAGACAGCAATTTTTTTCTTTGCGAGCCAGTCAATCACCTCAACTGAATTTGCGACTGCCAGAGGCACCGAAAAAAGGCAGCCGATACTCGAACGGATCACATTGGGGTTGTAAAGATCAGTTTGCGGATCACAAACAATTACTGCATCAACGGCAGCAGCATCGGCAGTGCGCAGGATGGCACCAAGATTTCCGGGTTTTTCAACGGCTTCAACGACAATCAACAGAGGACGCTCCGAAAGCGCTAATTGTTCAAGGCTGTGTATGCGTGGTTCCGCCAAAACTACCATCCCACCTGAAGAACCACGATAGGTGATTTTTTCGTAAACCTCGCCGCTAACCGAAAATATTTCTTCATGGTTATTCCGAACCAGCGCTTCAACTTCGCCGGCCGTAATAATATCGGGGCAAAAAAAGACACTTTTTAACTGGTAGCCGGCAGCCATTGCTTTGCTGATCTCAAAAATTCCTTCAAGTACAAAGACACCCTGGTGGCGGCGTTCCCTTGCTTTCTGGAGATGCTGAAAATTGCGGATTCGCGGGTTTTTCTGGCTAGTGATGTGATCATGAATATTGAACATGCTATTGCAGATTTCTCATGCCAAAAATACCTCAATTTTATGAGCTCAATTAAAATAGATCTAAAATTAAATCATCAACACCTTGCTTTTTGCCCTAACCCTTTCTCCTGCAAGGAGAAGAGTAAATTAAATGAAACGAAGGGCGAATAAAATAGCACCAAAACAGCTTTTATCGTTAGTTAGCCTTTATTTTAAAAACATAGAATATTGCATTTATATTTCATATTTGACGATTTAACAACTTTTATATTTTAATTTTTGCAATTTTATTTCATTATTGTAAATTTGTTTATATTTGCAAAAATTAATTAGTACTACCATGTTATTAGAATATAAATTTGAAAATTACAAATCATTCAAAGAATCAAATTCTTTATCAATGATTGGTGTTCGTTCTTTTAAGGAACATGAACCAGACAATACTTTCAATTTTGAGAAATTTAAAATTCTAAAATCTGCTGCTATTTTCGGTAATAATGCAAGTGGAAAAAGTAATCTAGTAAATGGATTACAAAAAATGAAACAATTTGTTAAAACTTCATTTAGAGATGCACTTGTTGAAGAAAGTGAAATACAAACAGAAAAATTTCTTTTAAATTCAAATTCCGAAAAACTACCATCAAGATTTGAAGTAACTTTTATTCGAAAAGGAACAAAATATAGATATGGATTTGAAATTGATAGTAGTCAAATAGTAAGTGAATGGCTTTTCCATTCTACTACAAAAGAAGTTCCATTATTTGAAAGGAACTTTGATAAATATAAAATTAATAAATCCTCATTTAAAGAAGGTTTAAATTTAGAATCAAAAACAAGAGCGAATGTTTTATTCTTAAGTCTTGTAGCACAATTTAATGGAGAAATATCAAATAATGTAATTGAATGGTTTAATAACGTAAACTTCATAAGTGGATTACAAGATGTCGGCTATGGGATTTACACTATTGAGAAACTCAAAAAGGATACAAATTTTAATAAATGGTTATCATTAATTATTAGAACTTTAGAGATTTCAAATATAACAATAGAAGAGATTGAACTTAAAGAAGAAGATATCAATAAAATAGTAAAAAAAACAAATGATAAATCCCTTGCCAACTTTTTCGATGCCTTAAATAAATTTAAACAGGGAGGAACAAAAAAAATTAAAATCTCAACGTGGCATAAAAAGTATGATGAAAATAACTTATTGATTGATACTATTCCATTTGATTTTGAAAATCAGGAGTCAGAAGGCACCAAAAAGTTTATAAACTTATTAGGTCCATGGTACGATACCTTAAAAAGTGGTAAAGTTTTAATAATAGATGAATTAGATTCAAGACTTCATAGTCATTTAACAAAAAAACTCATTGAGCTTTTCCATAAATACAATAAAAAAAATGCACAATTAATATTCACTTCACATGATACTTCTCTTCTAGATAAAGAGTTGTTTCGAAGAGACCAAATTTGGTTTACAGAAAAAGACCAATTTGGTTCATCCCAAATATATTCTCTTGCAGATTTTAAGACAGATGATGTTAGGAATACATCTTCTTATTTTAAAAATTACATGAATGGCAAATATGGCGCAATTTCTTTTTTCGATATTGACAGTCATTTAGTAGAATTAATGTACGATGAGCAGTCCTAGTAGAAAAAGAAAAGGGCTAGACTTTAGGTCTGGAGCTCCTTGAAGATTTGTTGTTTTTAGTCTAAAGGATTTCGATATTAATCAAGGTCAAAAATTTGAAGAATGGGAAGAAGAAAGGATATTATCAAATTTACTCACAAGATTAAGAGAAATCAGTGCTTATTCGATTGAAGAAGCTCTATGTAAGCAAATTATCAAAGTATATGATAACTTTCCAGATAACTCGGATTTCAATCATCCTAAACACGTTCCTGAAGGAGTAAAATGGAGTACGATTAGAGTTAAAGGAAAAGAACGGATTGTTGGCTATTTAGAAGAGAATATCTTTTATGTTGTTTTCCTTGACAAAGACCATCGTTTTTGGATTACTGAGAAGAAACACACATAAAAAACGAAAGGCTAACAAAAGCTATATGTAATGTGGGTTTCAGTGGGTAGTTCAACCGAAGTTCTTCGTTGCAACACCGCCAATTCGTCTTTGACGATTGACGGAAATAATGAAATTATGAATTAAGGAATTAGCTCTGTTGAAACTTGAAAGTGAAGTGCTTCGAAAACCCACACTCCACATAACCAATCCGTTATAATCATACTAATAAATATTATGGATCTTGCCCATCGGGCTCATTTTGTTACTTTTGCAGCCGAAATTAAGGTAATGATGAAACTTCTCACATCCGAAAACTGGAAAGACTACGAATTGATCGACTGCGGCGACTCTGAGAAACTTGAACGTTTTGGAGAGTTTATACTCATCCGGCCTGAACCGCAAGCCATCTGGAACCGGAAACTTACAGCCGAAGCATGGGAAAAGATTGCTCACGCCCGTTTTGTCAGGGATATCAAAGGGTCCAACCGTTTTGGGGAAAATGAAAATGGAGGCTGGACATTCATGAAAAAAATGCCCCCAACCTGGCAAATTTCCTATCAGAACGTTGATTTCCAGTTAAAAATAAAGCTGTCTCTTACCTCTTTCGGGCACATTGGTGTCTTTCCGGAACAGGCGCAAAACTGGGATTTTATTTATACTTCGACAAAAGAAATCATCGAACATAAGCCCAGAATTTTAAACCTTTTTGCCTACACAGGCGTTGCTTCACTTGCGGCACGTGCTGCCGGCGGCGACGTTACGCACCTTGATTCGGTAAAACAAGTGGTTCGCTGGGGAAGTGAAAACATGCAGCTTAGCAACCTAGCCGATATTCACTGGGTTGTTGAGGATGCCCTAAAATTTGTGACCCGTGAAGTAAAACGGGGACGAACCTACAACGGCATTATCATGGATCCACCAGCTTATGGGCGTGGTCCGGCAGGTGAAAGATGGCGGATTGCCGACAGCCTGAACGAAATTGTGAACCTCTCGTCAAAACTGCTGGAACCACAGCACAGTTTTTTTGTGCTCAGCCTGTATTCGATGGGATTTTCAGCCCTTATCGGGCGGAATATTACCGAATCCTGCTATCCTGGTGTGGAAAAGGACTTTGGTGAATTATTTATCCGCTCCAAAGAAGATGCAAGCCTTCCGTTAGGAACTTATCTCCGTTTTAAAAAACCATGAAAGGCATAATTAAAATGATTGAACATTGTCTGAAAACACAAACTTAACAAACCTAACTGTTCGCCTGGCTGATGATAGATCATCAATATTAGCAAGGCTTTCAGAACATTTCTCCGTTTTAAAAAATTATGAAATTTACAGTAAAAACCAGTGAAACATTGTTTGAAGCGCTCCAGGCGATGTATCCCCAATCATCCAAACAAAGCCTGCGCAAAATGATACAGCACAGCAAGATAAGCTGTAATGGCGAACCATTGCAACTACCCAAAGATCCGGTTAAACCAGGAGATTTGATTATAATGGAAGCCCGTCCCGAAAAGGAGATTTGGCAAATTTACGGTCACAAAATCGAAATTTTGTTCAGAGACGAATACTTGCTGATTGCTCATAAACCGGCCGGAATCCTTACCAGTGGGGAATCCACTGCCAAATCGCCAACATTTCATAAAATGCTTGAAACTGCACTCAACGAAGATGCAAAGTACCGGCAACGACTGTTCATTGTTCACCGCCTCGACCGTGAGGTGGCCGGCCTCGTGGTTTTTGCCCTCAGCGACGATGTAAAGGAAAAACTTAAAGAAAACTGGCCGGAAGTGAAGAAAACCTACCTTTGTCTAACCCGGTCCAAACCCGAAAAACCAATTGGGACTGTACGATCGTGGCTCAAGGATGGGGCAAAACAAAAGGTTTTTTACTACAACCACGAAATCCCGGATTCTAAATTTGCAGTAACAAACTACCGGTTTGTAAAAACAATTGGCAAATACCATCTTTTTGAGGTGAATCTTGAAACAGGACGAAAAAACCAGATACGCGTTCATATGGCCGAGATCGGTTGCCCGATTGTTGGCGACTGGAAATATGGTGCCGACAAAAGTGTGGAAAGACAAATCCGCCTGCTTGCATGGAAAATTGAATTTCTTCACCCGGTGACAGGCGATCACATTAGCGTAGAAGCACCTGTGATCAGGCGCTTTTATTATCCTTCGGAAAAGGAAAACGAGAAATACAAGTAAGGATAGGCTATTTCTGAAGTTGATTATAAAAATCGACAACGGCTTTCAAATCTTCTTCGTTTTTCAATTTAACATCTTTTTGTTTTATAAATCCGGCCACCTTATCTTTATCTTTCGTAAAGAGGGATAAGAATTCCTTTTTATTACGACCGATTTGTTGGGTGGGTTCAGTGCCAAATTGAAGGAAACAATTACAATCCCTTAAAAAGGGGGTGTCTTTGCCAGTTTCATTTTGAATTCCAGAATTTTCATTGTCAACCAGATGATACAAAACGACATATCTTTTCAACAGCCGGCAATTGCCTTCGCAAATCTGCTCAAAATAACCCTGATCGGGTTTTCCCTGGTTGCTGAAGCTAGTGTAAACAAAGGTTCTCCCTCCAAACTGAATTTTCGCTATGTCTTTAGGATTACCAATTGCCACAGTATCCGGGCCATTCACAAACTGCATCTGCTGGGTGTAGAGATTGTAGCGATATTGTTTCCCTTCAATCCGGCTTTTATCTTTCATGGTAATTACGCCGTCATACCACGTATCGAATAGATATGGACTGCTGGGAATGCCTTTTAACTCGCGATTATCAGCCAAACCACCCGATTGTGCTTTATTTTCGATCTGACCAAAATTTGATTCTTTAAGTGGTTCACTGGTAATGACACTTTTGCCTTTCACCGGATTCTGTGACTTGCACCAGTATCCAAGGGTCATCAGGCAAGACAGGATGATCATTGTGCTTAAAGTTTTCATGATTTTTAAGTATTTGTGATTATTAACAATTACTTCGGCGAAAAGGTACAAAATTTAGCACTGAAAAGCAAGGATATCCATACATTTGTCAAATTTATTTATGGTCAAAATATCACATGCTATTGTCAGAACCTTTGTTATCTAATCGAAATCCGGCTTTTAAACTGCTCATATTAATTTTGATCATTATTGCATCGACCCTCTTTACCATGTTGCTTGGGATAGTGATTCTGGTTCCATTTTATGGCGCTGGTATTCTGGATAAATTGGCCGCCGCTGCCAGCATGGCAAATGTAGAAGACATTGCGATTTTAAAATTCATCCAGGTGGTTAACCAGATCGGGATATTCATCATTCCGGCAATTTTTTTTGCCTACCTCGAAAACCAGAATATTACGCAATATCTGAAACTTAACAAAGCCCCATTGTTTGTCTCGGTGATTATCGCGGCTATCGTTGTTTTTACATTTCTTCCATTTACCCACTGGCTTGTTGACATTAATCAAAATATGCGGTTACCTGAATTTTTGGGTGATGTTGAAAAGTGGATGAAAAATAGCGAGGAATCGGCAGCAAGGCTAACCGAAGCTTTTCTTAAAACGGATAGCTTTTCCGGTCTATTTTCGAATATTATCATCGTTGGTGTTTTAGCAGCCGTAGGTGAAGAGCTACTTTTTCGGTCGGTACTAATCAGGCTGTTTGACAGCTGGTTTAAAAATATCCATGCTGCGGTATTATTTTCAGCCTTTCTTTTCAGTGCCTTTCATCTGCAATTTTATGGTTTTTTGCCGCGATTTATGCTTGGAGTGCTTTTCGGATATATGTTCGTCTGGTCAGGATCAGTCTGGTTGCCAATGTTGGCACATTTTTTAAATAATGGTTCTGCCGTTGTGGTGTATTTTCTTTTTAATACTGGAAAAATGGCAACCGATGCCGACCAGTTTGGGGCCACCGACAACCGGATAAAAATTGTAATAAGTACTCTTCTTTCGATCATTCTGCTGTCGGGTATTTATTTTTTCGAAACGAAAAAAACTGAAGAAACAATGATCGATAACACTCGTTAACCCGGTTGATCAAAATGATCCTGATGATGAAAATCTTACAATTTTGGAAATGTTCTTTATAAATACTAAATTTACAGCCTTTAAATCCTTCTTTAAATTTGATTCTTTTTTAATGTTTTTTGGAATAGTATGTCAATTCTAACCTTTTTAAGTTATGAAAACAATACCAGCAGTTAAATTATTTAATTACAGCACCTTAATTAGTATGGTCATTGGATTGGTATTTTTCCTTCACTACCAGAATGGAATCGCTCAAAATCCGGTGAAAAAAGAAGTTACCGACAATACCCGCTTGGGCTATCCTCCGCTATGGAATGAAGTAATTCCGACTACCAATGCGCATATAATGATTGTGATGATGGCCGCCAACCCTCGAATTAATAATATTCCGATTAACCCTGGTGACTATATCGGGACATTTTATACAGATAACTCCGGGCAGCTAAAATGTGCAGGGGCTGATTACTGGCAGGGAGATGCAAATATCGTATTTGCAGTTTGGGGTGATGACTTCAGTACACCTGAAAAAGATGGATTTGCCTATGGAGAATTAATCAATTTCAAAATTTTTTCGTGGGCCACTCAAAAATCGTATGATGTGGATCTTGTTGCTTTCGATCCGGAATACCCGTATTCAAATTGGTATCCCCTTGCAATGTCGGAGGTAATAAACATGAAATGCATTGAGGTTTTTGATGCTTATGCCACAGCAAATCCTAACCCTGTTTGTTTGGGTAATTCTGTTTCACTGGCTGCAAATATTTTTATCGGTACAAACGGCAACTATACTTTTAGCTGGACTTCGAATCCGGCAGGATTTACGTCCAACCTTCAATACCCAACAGCTACACCTCAGGTAAATACGAATTATTTATTAGTTGCTTCCGATGGTTCAAATACTTCAAATCACCAGGTTGCCGTGGTTGTAAACCTGAATCCTGTGGTAAATGCAGGTTCCGATGCCACGATCTGTGCAAATCAAACGGCCCTGGTATCAGGAACTGTATCGAATTATGGCTCTTTTTTATGGAGTACGGCCGGGGATGGAAGTTTTAGCAATGAGGCGGTTTTAAATCCCATTTATATCCCCGGCACAAATGACAAACAAAATGGTTCAGCGGTTTTGACTTTAACAGCACAACCTATGCAGGGATGCACCCTCACGGCCAGCGATCAGATGACAGTAACAATTTTACCACTTCCTACCGTTAATGCAGGAGAGGATAAACACGTGTGCAAAGGCAGTGATGTTTTGTTAAATGCTTCGGCACAGAATTACTCATCAATACAGTGGACAACAGGAGGTGATGGTACTTTTAGCGACACCCATATTCTGAATCCTCAATACTTCCCTGGAACCAGTGACCTGGCGACATGTAATTTTACCCTCACTATCAGCGTATCTGCTACTACACAGTGTTCAGGAAATGCAAATGACCAAATTAAAATAACACTAACAATACCACCTACTGCTGGCGGGCCTGCCAATAAAACCATTTGCGAAACGAGTAATTCGGTAACAATTAATGGAACAGCTACAAATTACAGCTCATTACTATGGATTACTGCCGGTGATGGAACTTTTACCAACCCTAACATTTTGGTTGCAGTTTACTCACCTGGGCCAAACGATAAACTTAACGGAGGGACAACTGTAACCTTAAATGCAATACCAAACAGCCCATGCACTGTTCCTGCGACAAAGCAGGTTTCAATTATCATTAAAAAATTAGCTAATATTGATGCAGGGACAACCAATAAAGTTTGCCAGGGTTTTTCACTTCAGTTAAATGCAACGGCAAGCAATTACAATGCAATCTTTTGGTCTTCATCCGGAAATGGTTCTTTTAATAATACCGGTATTTTAACTGCTATTTATACTCCCGGAACAAACGATATTGCCGCCGGTCAATTTACGCTTACCCTAACAGGAACCGCTCTGTTTCCTTGTACAACTGCTGTTTCAGATAATCTATCGGTCGAAATCGTTGGACCGCCGTCCGTCCAGATCAACACTCCCTCAAATCAGAGTTACTGCAGCGTTCCACCGCTTCAATTAAATGCATCGGGTGATGATTATGATTACCTGCTGTGGACTACTTCGGGTAATGGCACTTTTAGTGATCCATCAATTATAAACCCCATCTACACTCCGGGTACTGCAGATATTTCAGGAAATCCAATACTTTTCACATTAACGGGTTATGCAGTTGTAAACTGTACTCCAAATTCGGTTAAACAAATCTCTGAAACCTTTGTGCCCGGGCCGTCAGCTAACGCCGGGACAAATGCTTTAATCTGCCAGGGCAGCACCCATCAATTGTCCGGGACAGCACAGCATCAGAGCAGCGTGACATGGACGACTTCGGGAAGCGGAACCTTCAGTAATGCAAATATCCTGAATCCTGTTTATACTCCAGGTACATCGGA
>Ga0172370_10004110_pt1 | contig 19711 bp, 23 predicted proteins | sample LakKiv5m_FD_114538 | JGI IMG/M metagenome (GOLD analysis project Ga0172370, IMG submission 114538) | Freshwater microbial communities from Kabuno Bay, South-Kivu, Congo - kab_022012_11.5m | ecosystem: Environmental > Aquatic > Freshwater > Lake | place: Democratic Republic of the Congo...
AAATATTTAGTTGAACAAGGTGCGGATATTCATACTGATAATGATTATGCGCTTAAAATTGCAGCAAAATATGGGTGTTTGAATATTATCAAATATTTCGTTGACCAGGGAATAGATATTCATACCAATAAGAAATACCTTCTTCAAACGGCTACAGAATATGGGCATTTAGATGTTATTGAATATCTAAATACATTATAACTAAAATAAGGAAAAAGTAAAATGGAAAAATATTATTTTAAAACAAGAGGACAAGAACCTGATGCATATTGCATAGAACCTTGTAAAAGTAAATATAAACCGAGTGATGGTGTTATGATTGGTAGTGCAGCATGTCAAGAATGTAAATGTTGCAAAGAAACTGATATTGATGAGTTCGGTGATGTGAGTTGGATTAAATGCTCAGATTTAACAAGTGCACTAGTTGGGTCATAATTTTATGAAAATAGGGAATAACATTAAAATTTATGCAACTACTTTAGAAGATGCTGCATTTAAACAAATTAAAGAACTTGGGGAGTTTGAGCCATACCAAGATTCTAAAATTAGAATTATGCCTGATTGCCACGCTGGTGCAGGTTGCACTATTGGAACTACAATGGAAATAAAAGATAAGATCACACCTAACTTAGTGGGTGTTGATATTGGCTGTGGAATGCTTACCATAAAACTTAAAGAAACTAAAATTGACTTACAAAAATTAGACGCTGTGATTAATGAATTTGTGCCAAATGGTTTTAACATTCATTCAGAACCAAAAGCCGATTTTGATTTTACTCAACTTATAGCTAAGAATATGCCTATTGAAAGAGCAAAATTATCAATTGGGACATTGGGCAGTGGGAATCATTTTATTGAAGTTGGTAAAAATTCAAAAGGCGAATTATTTTTAGTTGTTCACTCAGGCTCTCGAAATATTGGCGTACAAGTTGCAAAACACTACCAAGATATTGCAATTGCTAACTTAACCGGCAACTCAAAAGAACGTGAAGAATTGATTGAGCGGTTGAAAAAAGAAGGCAAGCAAAATGAAATTAGTGAGGAATTAAAGAAACTTAAAAAGCCAATTATAAACAAAGATTTAGCTTACATAACTGGTACTGACTTCGATAATTATATGCACGATATGGAATTAACGCAGAAATTTGCTGTATTAAACCGCAGAACCATAGTTAATATTATTTTAGAAAAAGCCGAATTAACTGAAGTCGAAGCCTTTGAAACCATTCATAATTATATTGATTTTAAGCGTATGATTTTACGTAAAGGTGCTGTTTCTGCTGAAAAAGACGAAACATTGCTTATTCCAATTAATATGCGCGATGGTTCTATTATTGCTAAAGGCAAAGGAAATGAAGATTGGAATTATTCAGCACCACACGGGGCTGGGCGTTTAATGGGAAGAAATGAAGCACATAGGAAATTGAACTTTGATGAGTTTAAAGAACAAATGAAAGATGTTTATTCTACATCTGTTTTAGTAGAAACTTTAGATGAAGCCCCAAATGCTTATAAACCAATGGATGAAATTATCGAAGCAATTAGAGAAACTGTTGAGATTATTGATATTATTAAACCTATCTATAATTTCAAGGCTCATTAAAAGGTACTACAAATGGAAAATTTAGGAGATATACTAAATCCTAACAATTTAGCGGAAAATGATATGAACACAAAATCACTTGTTGTAGGCGGTTTGCAAGTAATAGAATTTTTTGATGAAGCGGTTAAACAAAGTTTTATAAGGACGGTTAAAAAATTATGAAATACTACACAATAGAAAAATATAATGAAATTATTGAAAGATTTTTGTTTAAAAAAGCTGCTATTGATTATTTAATAGCAATAATGAACAAATCCAAACAAAAATTTACAGACGGATATTTACTTAACATGATTGAAAAAGAAGGATCAGAAGTTATCGGAAATAACTTTTATAAAGTTACAAATACCTGTACATACAAAAGGTATAAAAATATTGATTTCAGAATATCAGATTATAATACATACACAGCTGTCAGTATGGTTGGTAACCCTGAAACAAAGGTAGTTTATGAAGATACAACTAATTTTAAAGAAATAAAAATAGAGGGTTTACCCTACATACCACCAAAAACAACTAAAATAGAAAAAGAAGTTATAAAAGATTGGACAAGCTCTGATAAAAAAATAGAAACTATTGAAACCAACTGTATATATATTAGAGAGATCGTTTTTTATGAGGAATTTCAACCAAATTAGTTGTAATATTAAATATTATATAACATAGGTGAACAGATGAATAGCATAACAAATATAAGTTTAGAGGACTGCATTGAAGCATTAAAACGCTTTGAAGATAATTACTTTGATGCAGCTCTTATTGATCCCCCTTCTACAATTAAGAAACATGGGCACTTTGCTAATAAACCGTGTGATACTAAAAAACCTACTTTAGAGTATTGGAACGAACTACTTAGAGTATCAAAAAATCAAATCGTGTTTGGAAACAACTATATTACCAAAAACCCACCCCCTTCAATGAGTTTTATATTTTGGGAACAAAATGCTGATTTAAGTGATGGAAGAATTGTATCTACTTTATTTGCCCCAGCATATATTACTCTAGGTCCATTAATGGTAGAGGATGAAATTATACACCCATATCAAAAGCCTATTAAACTTTATGATTGGGTTATTCAAAAATATTGTGCAGATGCAAATTTAATTTTAGACCCATATATTGGAAGCGGGAGTTCAAGAATATCTGCAGTAAAAGCCAATAAACAACTTATAGGATTTGAAATAGATCCTGAATATTATGAGAAGCAAGAAAAGAGATTTGATTACTGGGATAGGCAGTTGCGGCTATTCTAAACAACCCTACCCTCTGGTTTGTATTCTTTGATATAAGGAGTAGTCATGAAAAAGTAAAAGTTTTTAAGGTGTGTAAAAAACACCACAAACCCCACCACTTGTGTAAAATGGTATGGTTTTGTCACGACTGCCAGGACGTGACTGAAGGCGCCACAGTTAAAGAAAACTGTTGCCATTGTGGTAGCAGTAATACTACCGCCGTTCTTAAGTAGGGCTTGGCCTGGCTCCTGCTGTTATTAATATTTTTTTATTATTCGGTATAAGAATAATAGGTAAAAATATTTTAATAATAAAAAGGAGATCAGTATGAACTTAATTAATGTTACGAACCATCGTAGTGATGGTTGGGGACCAGCACAAAAAGCCAGTTTCCAGAACATAATCGATGTACCATTTCCCGCGGTGCCAGAAACAACATCTGAGGAGGAAGTGAGCAATTTGGCCAATGAGTTGTTAGCAAAAATTGAAGCTGTTGATGGTATTAAAAACGTACTTCTCCAGGGTGAGTTTTCCCTGTGCTATACCCTGTACCCCCTGCTTAAACAAAAGGGGTATAATATTTATATCCCAACTACCAAGCGGGAGGTAGTGGAAAGGATTCAACCGGGTGGTACCGTCGAGAAGACGGCAGTTTTCAAGTTTGTCCGCTGGCGAGTTTTATAGAAAGCAGTGAAACAGCGGGAATCGGTGGGTATTGAAAAAAAGGACCATTTTTAATTTCGCATGCTAGCGGAATTTTAGAAGTGGTTTTATGCTATATGGATATGCACTATGCAATCCCTATAAGGCGCGATTTTTCGAAAATCCCACCCGTGTTAAAGTCAGAAGGTTATAGAGAGTGAAACCACATGACTACGTCAAACTACAACTCTCGAATATTAAAAAATATGAATGGAGGTTCATGAAAAATAACAGCAGATTTTATTTGTACAAAGGGTTGCAGCACCCTGCATACCCTCCCCCTCAAAAGTAGTTTTCTTATCTCCTCTGGCACAAAGGTAGCCCTCCCTTTGTGCCTCCCTCCTTACATATTTTTTAAGTTAAACTTTAATTAAACAATTATTGATAATGAATGATAATGAAATTGAAGAATTTTATTGCAATAGATACCCAAGAAAAGATTTAGACCAATTTACAAATGATCAACTTGAAGAGGTATTACTTGAATGGAGTTTATGTAATCTACTGGAATTTCTTCCTAATGATAGATACGATAAATTAAAAAAAGAGCTTGTTCAAGAAATTATAGAAAACAACTGGATAAAATAATACTACAATCAAAAAAGAATGATGAAAATTAAAAATGTTGGTTTTGGGGAATTACACTATGGAACAACTGATTTAGATAATTTATTACCTAAATACGTACCTGCTGAATTCTTAAAAAACCCTGAACCCTGGAAATCAATTGCTGAAAAATGGTTTAAACGTGGGTTAGAAAAAACTTCCGTTTTAACGCCTATTCAAGGTATTGATAAAGAAAAGGCAATAAAACATATAGAATGTTTATTTAATACATTTTATTTAAATAAAAAAAGAAAAATAACTAATGCGAGTTTTTTACTTTCGCAATGGTTTACACAAATAACTATCTAACAAAAAATAAGGAGAAACAACATGAGTCCCGATTTAACAAACAAACAATTTGCAGCTTATGAAAAAAGAATTAAAGTATTAGAGACAAAAGTAAGTAAAATCGCTGCTTTTGCAAATACAGCAATGACTGCAGTAACATCCCCATTGGTACGAAAAAAAGAAATAAAAAGTATCATTTCGCAGTTAAACAAAATTCATAAAATTACTGCGTAATATGAGTTTTTATATTATTGATGTAGAAAGTGATGGACCTGTTCCATCACTTAACTCTATGGTATGTTTTGGGGCAGTAAGAGTTGATATCGATGCAGACCAATTAACTACAACTTTTTATGGTCAAACTAAACCTTTAGAGGGTGCGGAATCTATACCTGAAAGTTTATCAATTTCTGGTTTTAGCAAAGAACAACATAAAACCTTCCCTGAACCAGCTGTAACAATGTGGGAATTTAGTGTATGGTTACAAAAGACAAATATTGGTGGTCGTCCTATAATGTTTTCTGATAATTTGGCTTATGACTGGCAGTGGATAAATTATTATTTTCATAGATATTTAGGTAATAATCCATTTGGATATTCAGGTCGCAGAATAAGTGATTTATACTGTGGGTTAGTAAAAGATCTTCGAGCCCCCTGGAAACATCTACGAATAACACCACATACACATAATCCGGTTGACGATGCAAAAGGTAATGCAGAAGTTTTAATACATATGATTAAAAAACAAGGATTAAAGGTGTAAAATGAAAAAATCGAAAGATGTGTATATTTCAAAAATTGATTTAACATGTAGAATAGTTGATGTCGAAATAGAGGGAAAGTCATACGAGCTTGATTTTGATATAATAGACTCTGAAGTTTTAATAACTACTGAATCTATTATGAAAGTTAAAACAAAGAATAAACATTGGTGGCTAGCAAATGGTATCGAAAACTACATTAAAAACACCCAAGAATTCAAATGCCGAAATAATTTGCTATTTACGTAAGAACCTAAAAAAAATTGAAAAGTATTACCATAAAACAAATTTAAAAATTAAAATAAAAAAGACTTCAGGTATTTGGCTGGATGTAGATACAAAGATAATGGTTATAGGAGAGCACTATTTAAAAAATAAAAATTTCTCCTTACTTGCTTTATTGCATGAAATGGGGCATATATATTCATTTAAAGAGTCAGATGCTAAATATCAGAATGAATTGAATGCCAACCTTTGGGTAATTAACTGTATTAATAAACTATACAAAAAAAATTTAAAACTTAAAAAAATGTTTGAAGACTATATTTATATATTCTGTTATTTACCGGAGTCAGGGGATCATTATTATGCGGCATTATTATTGTATAAGACTTTTAAAGCTGTACCATCTGACTTCAGCAAAATTTGGAAATAACAACCAACCCTCCCCCGCACTTGATATTAGAATCTAAACTGTATTATTTTGAGACACCTTATAGGTCAGAAGAAAAATCCAAAATAAAAAATTTAGTTTCTAAAAAGCCGGGGGGCGGTATCTAAAAAAAATTTTTATTCCAATAGTGTATATACATATCACCGTGCTAAGGAATCTAGGGTCTTTTAGTGGGGGGTAGGTTATGGAACCTAAATCCTCTAAATCGAGTTTAGATTTTGGTATAAGAACAATGTAGGAGGATGTTATGTATGTATTGCATAACATAACATAAGGTAGAGTTGGTGGTTATGGGTTTAGGCCAACTCTCCTTTTTTTTAAATTAAATTTTACTTGGTATAAGAATAATAGTAAAGTATCCTTCTCTATCCCGATTGGGACAGAGGGCAAAAGGGAATGATAAGGCTCATAGAAGCCACTTTCTCAAGTTGAATCATTCCGCCCATTAGTGGTAATGGGAAAAAGGAGACTTTTATTTCTATAGGGTAGCTCCGAGTCCAAAAGTTTGGCGGAAACTCAGGATAAACGAGCTTTAAATAGATGCCTACACCAAAGGCTATATTCCAAAGCTTTTCACTAAGTAGAGGAGTATATCAGGGAGTAAGAAACTCTGAATCTAGCCTTATATATTTTAGATTAAATTTTTACTTGGTATAAGAATAATGTAGTGTGTATTTAGTAATTCAGTAGTGTTTTTCCTACAAACATATAAATTTTATTGGTATGTAAGTAAATGTATTTTTTGATATTTGATTCAAGTTATTTATATTATCGTGTATTGCAAATAAAACACCTATAAAAAACCCCTAAACAAACTTAAACAAACAGAAACTTGTTTATCCTGCCTTACCCGAAAGGGTAAGGTTGGTTTTAGCTTAAAAATTCCCTTTTTACCGCCAATTAACCCCATTTTTTGGTGGAACTGTGGTTTTTACCCAACCAACCCACCTCCCCTTGGGACCCATGGTTTATATATGCGTTTAAACCTACTTAAACACCCGAACCCAGGGTTAAATTCATCAAATAAGGCACCTAACTTAATAATAGCGATATGTTTAGCCCTATAGTAGTATTATTTCACTAAATACAGATAAACGTGGCTCTAGCAGCCTGTAATGCATAATTTGGTATATAAAATAAAAAAGCTGACCAAAAGTCAGCTCTTATAATACATATTATGGTAAATAACCTATTCATTATGCTCTTTCTTAGAAGCAACTAAACTTGCACCGCCTCTACCATATGCATATCGAGCCATTCCGGCCAATCCACCAACAGTAGCCCCACCAAGTAAGCCAATAAGCGCTCCTTTAGACAGCTTTTTTAAAGACTTCCCTTGTTTTCCTGACAAATCTTTTATTCCTTCTTCCAACTCCTTTACAAGCTTTTTCGATCTTTCATCATTATCTAGTAATGCTCTTGCTCTACTTATACTAGCAGACATTGATATTGGCTCACTATGATTGTGTGCTGTATCCATCGAATCTAATATACCTGTAGTAAGATTAAACTTTGAAGGTGCCAAGCGGTCCCTATCTATAGTAGACAGTTCCTCAGCTAAGGAATATTCATTTTTCCTTTTAATAGCATCCAGAGCTCGTTTTTTATTATCAATTAAATTTTCATAGTAGGAATCTGCTAGCGTACTATGCGCATGGCCCATTGCCCCCCCGGCAACACCTCCAGCCACAGCCGTAGGTAATGCATTAGCAGCCACAGCTTGCCCTAAATAACTAGTATTGTCATCAACACTCTGCGCACCTAATGCCCCAGCTGGCCCAAGTAAAATAGTCGAAGTTTGATTATTACTACGAAGATGTTTTGGTGTGCTTATATATGGAAGGGGTATTAAAGTTTGTAAATAATCGCCTACACCTTCCATTCCAGCTGCTATTTTTTCAAATACTTTTTCTGCTTTATTGATCATTGCGTCCTCCCGCATTTAACATTGTTCCTCCAACACCACCTATTACACCTCCGGTTACAAGTCCTCCGGCAGCGGTTCTATAAGGATGGTTTCTTATTAATCTTTTTGCTTTTTCAAGAATACTGTCTTCTTTAGTATCTTTTGCTTTAGTACCTTCTGATTTAATCTCTTTTGGTTCAACCTCTCCTACTTGAGACTTTGGTTCAACCTCTCCTACTTGAGATTTTGGTTCAACCTCTCCTACTTGAGACTTTGGTTCAACCTCTTTTACTTGAGACTTTAATTCAACCTCTTTTACTTGAGGCTTTAATTCAACCTTTTCTGCCTTAAGAATCTTATCTAGGTCAGAAAAATCATCGAATCCATTCGAAACTATTCCAGGCTTACGAACTTTTTCAGAAGTATTTTGTACTATAGTATCAGTATCACCTGTTACTTTGCTATAAACCTCATTTGCTTTATCAACGTCTTTTTCTTTAGTTGCAGCCATATTAACAACCTTGTCGGCTTCCTGCATTTTTTTATTTCCTTTCGTAGCACCCACAACTTTGTTAAAACCAGATTTAATAGCGCGCCCAACATTGCTCGCGAGCCCAGAAGTTTTTTCAGCGGCAAGTTTTTCATATACAAATGTTGCTTTATCCATTTTATTTAATTGCGTCCTCCTAACATAGTTCCTCCAATACCTCCTGCTACACCTCCAGCTACAAATCCTCCGGCAGTTGCTCTATAAGGATGGCTTCTTACTAATCTTTTTGCTTTTTCAAAAATGGTGTCTTCTTTAGTATCTGGTGCTTTAGTACCTTCTAATTTAATCTCTTCTGATTTACCCGCTTTTGCTTGAGCCTCTGCTATACCCCTTTCTACTTGAGCCTCGAATGTATTCTTCTCCTTTTCTATTCTAGGCTTTAATTCAGCCTCTCCTACTTGAGGCTTTAATTCAGCCTCTCCTACTTGAGATTTTGGTTCAACCTCTCCTACTTGAGACTTTGGTTCAACCTCTTTTATTTGAGACTTTGGTTCAACCTCTTTTATTTGAGACTTTGGTTCAATCTTTTCTACTTTATTAATACTATTTCCTTTCTTAGGACTAGAATTCCAAAATCTTCTTCTAGCAAGGTCTTCACCTACATCTGAAATATTACTAGTTCCTTTCTTAGCAACCCGAAATCTTTTTTTAGCAGCTCTAACTGCTGCAGTAGGCCTATCAAGATTAATAGCTGCCCCAATAAATTCGTTGCCTAGACGCTCCATTACTCCAGCGGCAAGTTTTTCATATACAAATGTTGCTTTATCCATTTTATTTATTTACCTTTAATAATTGTTTTAATAAAATAACTGTTGTAGTTAAGGCTTCCATCGCTGTTTTAATAACCGTTTCTGGAATATTAGCTAATCCTAAACGAACCATAATAAGTAATTTTGCAAGCTCACCTAAAACCCTTTCATAATCAGGAATTAATTGCAAATATTCTAATATGTTATATTTTTTAATTAACCCTAATGAAAGAACAGCATCTACTGTTGTTTTATCTTTTAATACAGCTGCTTCTTTAACAAGAAGTTTACTAATAGAACTTTTTTTTACAAAATTTTCATACTCTGCATTAACTTTAGACTCAATAGTCTTAACATCTATTGGTTTATGTAAACTATTAGTAATTTCATATTCTTCATTAATTTTTAACTTTGAAACTTTTTCAATATCTGATTTATTAGCACCCCAATGAATTAATGTCCATAAAGTATCATTAAGTGAAGCTTGTTTATTCAAACCTTTGCCCTTGATAATAAAATCATCATAAAAACTTTTTTTAACGACATACTTAGGATTAAAAGCATACGCAATTTTCTGCTCATTTTCTTCTATGAATGAAGCAGTTTTAGCAATATAACCTTTATCAAAATCTGATTCTATATTATCCTTAACAATATATTTTTTTGGTAATAAATTTTCCAACACTGTTATTTCAATTCCATCTTCAATGCTGGATGCATTTGCTAATTTCTCTATTTCTGGTGTGTAATCTATTTCATTTTTTAATTTTATAAAAAAAGCATTTTTTGGAACATAGTATGCTAATTTTTCACCCTCTTTTGGCCACAACTCAGTATTTTTAACTCTAATTGGGTAATATTTAATAATTCCATCTAAATTTTGTCCTTTTACTTCATAATAATCAGCAGTTTTTTGTAAACCGACGACTGTAAATGGTTTTGTAGTTTTATTGCCAATAATAAAAATACCATAATCCCCCATTTCCGGTGCACTGCCAACTAAATTTGTGTTAAAATGTGCATTTTTTACTAATTCATGAGGAATTGCACAATAATTTCCATTTGTATGTACAAAAAGACCAAAATTACTGTCTATCCCTGATAAAAAAGCAACTTTTTCTAATTTTTCTTTCTTTTTAATATCAAGTACTTCAACAGGAGCCGATTTTTTGTCATTATCGACAAATATTCCTCTTTCACCAAGTTTTAGGTCTTTAATAACACTTTTTTGCTCAGTTTCAGGAATTTCAGCATAATTTTGCTCATTTATAACATTTTGTAAATTTTCTGAGCCTTCTAAAGGAATAGTCCAAGTATAATCAACATCAGCATTCGCTTGTTTAATAAATTTATTGCCATCCTTATCTTCATAGATAAATTGTCGGTTTATTTCTAAATTACGTAGATAAGATTCTAATTCAGTTTCTTTAGAAATATATTGACGCGAGGAAAGTTTTTCTAGTACATCAACTGTGTTATTTTTTTCAAAAGAGGATAATAAATCATTTTCTTTAATTTCTGTAAATATATTTTGTACAGATTCTTTATCGACATGCTCTATACGATCAATAAAAGATGAAACTTTTATAGCTTCTCTTGTTATTCCTTCATAGGTATCTTGCGTCCCTCGAGTAGTTATTGGAGAAAATTGAACAGGCCCATCACCAAATAGCTCTAGACTTGTTTTTGGTATTACACTAGTTGCACCACGAAATGCATTATTATTTGATAGTAATTCTTTTACTGTTTCTTTTGTTAATGGTATAGCTACATTCCCAAACATTATTACATCAAATGGAGAAACTTCATAGTTATTAGCAATTATTGGTACACTGCCACCAAATATTTTAATAGATCCAATTGCATAACCTTTAGATGTGTCTTTCTTTTTCCATGTAACCCCAATTTGTTGATTTTGTAGTTCTGGGTATTCTGTTAAAAACTCTGTAATAATAGATTTTACCCAAGTAGTACTATTTCTATCAAGAAACATTGTTGCTACTTTTTCTATTTCTTCTTTTTTAATAAATAATTGTTCCATTTACTCCTCCAATTAGAACCATATGCAATGTCTTAATATAAAATATATTTTTTTAATTGTCAAGTTTTTAAGACATAGATCCTGTAGGTGGTCCTGTAGGAGACCCTTGATTACCATTAGAATGTGTATGACTATTATAGACAGTAATCATACTACTAATTTCATCTTTAATTGCGTCTAAGTCTTCTTTAACTTTTTCATATACACCCTGCACAATAGAATCAACTAAATCGTTTACAGCGGGAGTATAACTATTTTGTTTATTAGGTTCTATTGTTACTTTAACATTTCCTTCATCGCCATCAGCTTCAGGTGTATTTTCACTGTGCGTATGACCTTCATATGTACTTTGAATTATACTAATAATCTCAGCTTTTGCTAATTTAATATTTAAAGGCATTATTCTATTTTGGTTATAAATGTTGTATGTGATGTCGCAACTGATGCAGATATAATAGGTATTGGAATTGGCGGTAATGTTGGAGCTCCTGGTCCTGTAGTATTATGTATATGATTTGCAAAAACCTTTTCTAACCAGGCTCTCGTAACTAACTGCTGTCCTACTGAATTACCCCCAAGATAAATACCATCAGCGGCTTTAGAGGTGCCGGGATTAATTTCTATTTTTCCTTCGTTGTTTAATCTAATAGATGTACTCTTTTGATCTCCTGTATCTACTTGAATTAATATGTTGCCCCCAGTTATTATTAAATTATATGTGCAGGTTTCTGAGGCTTTAACAATAATTTCAAAATTATCTTTTCCAATTTTAATGGACTCATATGTTTTTTCTGAACCTTCTACAAATTGTGTATTAATACAAGTATATAAATCATTCTTTAGAGTGGTGATAAAACTATTTTTCTTTTTTGCAAGCTCCCATTCTGTATACTCTGTATAATTAAAATTATCTCCTCCTAATACATTTGTATAATCATACCCATTATAAGTAGATAATGTTGCTTTTGTTAAATCTGGATATGCATGAATATGTTTACGATAAAATGATTCATCTAAATCCAATAACCCAAACGATTCAGTAAACTGCTCAGTAGCTTTTAAATTTATATTTTCATATTTCCAGCCCTTACCAATACCTATAGGATTTACTACTGGCATAGCTATAGGATCACATACATTATCATAAATTTGTAATCGGTATATTTCTCCTTTTGTTTTTTCACTTTCACTACCCAATGTATCGGACTCTAACTTACCATATCTCATTAAATAAGAAGAGTATCCTCCAACTACAGGTTTATTATTAACTCGTTTAGTTGCCCATTCAAGCATAGTTCCTGCTGGGTATTTTGTATCTTCAGTATATTTTAAATTATTCTTTTCTTGGTAACCAATACGTAATACTGTGACTGTATCTTTTTCATTAGAACTTAATGTGTTCTGTCTTGTTTCTATTTGATATACATGGCCAATTTCTGTTTTTTCTTTATTGACTAATATACTAGCATCATAATTATAAATTGTTCCTGCCCGTATTATAACCTTATCATTATAAGGAAATGCAGCAGCTAATTTATTTGTGTTTTCAAGACCTAAATCCCAATCAGCGACTTGTCGTAATTCTGAAGTTTTAGAAAATAACATTTTATACTCAGTAACATCTGCTATTCCAGTAGTAGGATGTTCTTCGGCATAATCAATAGTTTCAAATCCCGCCGGCCAATTAAAATGTAGATTATCAATATTTGACTCTATTGTTCTTATTGAACCGTCGACTTTAAAAAATGCTTGTGGACTTGAGTAAAGCCCAACTTTTCCACCCGGAGCCAAAGTTAAAGCAGCTTTATCTTCACCACCCACTTTTAATACAACAGCGTTTGGATCAGGCTCTTCCGGATTAAATATACCTTCAGGACCAACAGAATCATAAGGCATATATGTTAATATTTGATCTATTAAACTATCATCGCTTCTTTTTAATACTACACATAATGCGCCCTCTTGTGGAATAGATGTAACTCCTCCGCCTGTAATTGTAAAAGGCATAAAAGATGGTGGGTTAACAATTTGTGATTCATTGTTACTAACAGAATTAATTGGCACAACCCTAATTATCTGTCTAAATATATTTTCTCGAATAGTCGGTACCTTTTCGATACTAACAACTCTTGCGATATAAATATAAGAAGTTTTCATAAATTAAATATAATTTAATAATACATATAAATCAACCTTATTTGGTATAAGATATGTGAGATATGTATTTTAAATAAAAACTATTTTTTTATAATAATAGTTGTGTTTGTAAATATTATAAAGTAAATTATAATAAGCATTAATTTAATTTAATTATTTATATATATACCTTAAAAACCAAACAAACCCCCTTTAAAATACAAACAGTCTTTTAAATAAATAAAAATAATACATTAGTAAAATTTACTATTTGTATCAAACATTATAAACAAAAGTGTATTGTTACTAATGTTTAATTATAAAAACTAATAAAAACTTATGCAACAAAATAACATATTTAATTACATACGTGAACATATATCAATTCTTGATGTAGCACAAAAATTTCCCGAATTTTATAAAACTTTGCAAAAAACCGGAAATGATTATGGTACATCTTGCCCAACAGGTCACAAATCTGCTTCTGGTAAAAGTTTTAAATTAGTCTTTGATCCTTCCACACAAAAAAATTTTTATATATGTCATTCATGTGGTATAACAGGCAACTCATTTGGACTAGTATGTTTACTTACAGGCTGGGATACAAGACATACTATTGATTGGTTTATAAAACAATGGAATCTAGACGATAGCTATAGACATTATAATGAACATGTAAAAACTGCTGAAGAATTAGAAGAAGAGAAAAAAGAAAATATACGCACACTTCTATTTGAAAAACTATTGGAAGTAGGTAAAACAATGCTTTTTGAGCCAGAAGGAAAAGCAAGTTTAGACTACTTAGTAAATAAACGTAAATATATCCCAGAACTAATAAAACAAACTGATTGGATGTATTTGCCACCACAAGTTGAAGCTAAAGCAATTTTATATGATGCATTTCCAGGATTTAAATCTTACATTGATGATTTAAAGCTTGTAAGTATTTTTGGGGATCATTTTAGATTAGCACTTCCTTATCGTTCTAATTATGGTATTATTACTGGTCTTGTATTAAGAGCTGACACACCAGAAGGAGTATCTGGTACAACATTTCAAGGTGTTGAATTTGTAAAACAGAGATGGACATCAACCCCAGGAACACAAAAAAATGTACTTTTTGGAATTAATAAAATTAAACATACTGATACAATATTAATTGTTGAAGGTTATCCTGATGTTACATATTTACCAGCACTAGGTTATAAAAATATTGTTGGGTTTGGACAAGCAAAATTTGGTAATAAACAATTACAAAATTTAATAAATAAAAATATACAAAATGTATATTTAGGATTAGATAACGATAAAGTTGGACCAGCTAATACCGCGGCAGTTATTAAATTATTAATGGAACATAAAATAAGAGTTTATGTATTAGACCCCAAAAGTATGACTCCATTTAAAGACCCAGATGAATTTGCAGTAGCTAATGGTATAGAAGCTTTTGAACGTATCGTTAGTAGTTCTAGCAGTGGAGAATTATGGATTATTAATTATTTATATAATACTTTTCCAGACACTCCTAAAGGCAAAGCAGATGCATTTGAACAAGCATTAATATACGGAGCTTTAATAAATACAGCAGTTAATGAACTAGCATTTGTTGATTTATTATCTTCTAAATCAGGAGTAACAAAACGACAAATAACTTCTTATATAAACAAAGCTCGTAAAAGTATTATACAAACTGCAGATGAAAAACCTGACAAGAGAAATGTTACAAAAGAAGAGTATCAGAATGCACTATCCAAGTCAGCTGATGACCTTAGAAAAAAGATTTTATCTGAGTATTTAAGTAAAGGTCCTATAATCCCTTTTCAAGAGCGTACCAACAAAGACTACTACATTTATGATAAAGGTGTTGATGATATTATTTTAATTAATAATAAAGATAAACTTGATAATGCTTGTAAAGATGAAGGTGTAGTAACGCCAGAAGTTCTACCAGGATTAAAAATAATTTTTAATCCACAATCATTCGAAAAATTAAATATAGAAGATAGAACTCTTAATTTATTTACACCAACAAAATATATGTATTGGGAAAAGAATGACGAGAAAATAAACTTAGATACAGACTGCCCATATATTATGCGAATTTTTAATAATATTATTCCAGACCCAGAGAAACATAATTACATATGGAGATGGTTAAATTGGTTAGCTTATATTTTTCAGAAAAGAACTAAATCTAATGTAGCTTGGGTATTTATGGGTCAACAGGGTATTGGAAAAAATATGATGTTTGAAGAAATTATTAAACCATTTTTTAGCGATAAATTAGCCGCATCTATGGATAATCATGAAGCACATTCAGATTATAATTCAAAACTTCGAAATAAGCTATTTATGGTATTTAACGAAATATCACATAATAAAGCAGAACGAAATGCTTTAGCAGCTCGATTAAAAGTTTATATTACTGAACCTCAAATAACTACTAGACAAATATATGGTCAACATGTAGTTACTGATAACCATATGAATTCTATATTCTTTTCAAATGATACGGATATGCCAGTACTACTTGAGAGTAGTGATCGCCGATATATCGTATTCAACTCCACCACCCCATTAGCGATGTATAGTGATTGGAATTATTATACTTGGTCAAAACATGTAGCAGAGGAATTACCAAAATTTTATCGATATCTTATTAATTTTGACGTAGATTATATAAGAGCAACTACAGTATTTAGCACACCGGCAAAATTAGATGTTATTGCAGCAGGAGCGACTAGATTTGAACAATTTGCTAATGCCTTGGTAAATCAGGATATTGGTTGGTTTAATGAACAATTAGAATCTGCTTATGCACTAAAAAATGATATGTTTGGCACTAAAATAAAAGTAGTACCCGACGAATTAGCCCAAAAAAGGATCTTAACAACAAAAGCACGCGCAACATTTCAAACTATTTTCCCAGACACCAAAATTACAGCTAATGCTTTTACCAGATTTTTAAAACCATTTGGAATTAAGAAAGAGCGAATGAGAACTGGCAATCAACTAGATTATTATTATATATGGAAAGATAGAGCCAGTTTATATAGCATTCTGCCACCAAAGATAGACTAAGATTTACTTAATTCAGGGATATAGGCTAATCTTAGACTACTGGTATCTTATTCTTACTTTTGTTCTTATCTTGTACCTACTTTTTTTAGGAAGAAGTGGGTACACCCTAAAACGGCCTAAAAACGAACTCTACTATTCGTTTTTATGCTATTTTAGGGGTTTTTGGTCTTAAAAATAAACTGCGAAAATAGCTTAAATTCGCAATGTTCCCACTTGTACTTACTTTCGAAGAAAAGCCTTCTCTGTATATATATATATATATATATAAAATTTTTTTTTATTATTATTATTAAAATAAGTTTAAATAAGAGTTAGACAAGTAGGAACAAACCCAAATAAGGGGAGGGTTTGTTGGGTTTTGGCTCAAAATCGCACTTTTCTTTGTTCCTGCTTTTTACCCCTAAATATAGAACGAGATAGGACAGATATTTTACTCAAATTAACAAAAAACTAACAAAAAATGAGGATTTTTATGAAAAAACTACTATTTTTACTATTTTTTGTCACAAATATCGCATTTGGACAAGCTTATAGTTTACAATCAAACAAAATTTACGTGTATGATACAAACAGCGGTCTGTCTGAGGTTTTATACCGGTACACGATATTTACAGTTGACAATGGTGTAATGTATTTATCGTCAGGGGCGATTTATGATTTGACATACTCTAAAATAATTAATAACCAAGTAATATTTTCCGGACGTCTCCGTAATGGAGAAATAAAGAATGCACAAATTCGTTTCTATTTTATAAACAATATATGTGTAAAAATTAAAATAATAACTGGTGGTCTTGTAGTATCTTATACATATGAAAAATAACTAAAATAAGGAAAACTTTATTATGGATACAGAAAAAATATCTAAAAATTATTTGCAATCAGTAGTGAATTATAAACTATATGCTCGATATAATGAATTTTTAAATGAAAGCCCAGAAAATAAAGTTATGATTACATTAGAACCTGAAGGAATTATGATTATTGAAAAACATTCTGCCGGTAAAGTTATTTCAAAAACTTCACATACTTATTATTCTTGGATACATGAGGAAGAGACAAATGTCTTGTAAAAGTAAAACAGAAATATGGGTAGACGGTGCATATATAAACGACACCATTTCTTGGGCTATTTTAGTTATGCAAGACAATAAAGAGGTAACTCGTACAAGTGGTATTGTTGCAGATGATAGCTTAAAGAAACATCGCCAAGTTGCCGGTGAATTAGAAGCTGCTAAAAATGCTATATTATGGTGCATAAAGCATGATGTAAAAGCTGTTTCAATATTTTTTGATTATGAGGGAATAAGATCTTGGGCAACCTCTAGTTGGAAAGCTAATAACCCATGTACTAAAAGTTATGTGAACTTTATTAAAACAATGTCTAAGAAAGTAGATATAACATGGGTTAAAGTACAAGCCCATTCTTTGGACGTAAATAATGAAATTGTAGACAAATTAACTAAAAAAGCGAGTAAAGCCAAATGAAATTACCAATAATTTATAAAGTTGCTTCTACGGGGAAAATACAGCAATGGGAAATAGAAGTAGAAAAAAATAAATACCGAACAATTTCCGGGCAGGTTGGTGGGAAGTTGGTTATAAGTGAATGGACCACTTGTCAAGGTAAAAATATCGGTAGATCTAACCAAACCACCCCAGAGACCCAAGCATTAAATGAAGCAACTGCAAAACGTAAAAAGAAACTTGAAAAAGATTATTCAGAAACTGTAAAGAAAGCAAAAACATCTGACTTTTTACAACCAATGCTTGCAAAAATTTTTGAAGATTATGCAGATAGTCTAGAATACCCAGTGTATATTCAGCCTAAACTTGATGGAATTAGGTGCGAAAATTTAGAAACAGGTTTATTAACGCGTAATGGCAAAAGTATTTTAAGTTGTCCTCATATACATGGTGATGAAAGCGTATTTACATATATGAATACTGTAAATATAACTGCTCTTGATGGGGAACTTTATAATCATACTTTAAAAGAAGACTTTAATAAAATAACGAGCCTAGTTAAAAAATTAAAACCATCTGATGAAGATATAGAAGAATCAAAAAAGCTGATTCAATATTGGATTTATGATTGTATTGTTCCGAATACTAAATTTTCTAAGCGCAATGCCTTACTAAAAACACTCCCTAATAATAAATACTGGGTTTTAGTTCCAACATATAAATGTAATAATAGGAATGAAATAGATACTTATTACGAAAAATTTATTGAGGAGGGTTTTGAGGGAGCGATAATAAGAATAGATGATGTATACGAACACAAACGCTCTAAATTTTTACTTAAAAGGAAAGAGTTCCAAGACGCTGAATTTCCTATTTTAAATATTATTGAAGGTGTAGGAAATCGTTCTGGTATGGCAGGATATATCGAAACTAAAACAAAAGAAGGTAAACCATTTAAATCTAATATAAAAGGAGACCGAGACTTTTTAAAAGATTTATTAATTAACAAACAAGACTATATTGGAAAAACTGTTACTATAAAATATTTTAAACTAACACCAGATTTAATTCCAAGATTTCCTGTTGCAATAAAAATTGCTCGAGAAGTTTACGAATAAACAATAAACAAGGAACAAAACAATATGATAAAAAACATTATACAACGAGGAGTAGAAACACAAGATATGATTGACGCTTATATTGATATATCAGCCAATGCATTTATATATAATGGAACTGCATGGAACATATCACAGGCCATAGAAAAAAATGAGCCAGTATATTATGTAGAATATAATGTAAAAGAAGATCGTCTTTCTGTGTGTACTTGTGATACATCATTTTTAACGCCTATGACAGTGTACTATAAAACAGAAAAGGATGCACAAGCTTCAATAGATAAATTTCGCGATAATTATATAAAAATGCTTAATTTAGGTACTATAAAATCTAAATCAAAGCGTTTAACTTTAAATGTATTAACTGATATAGTTAGGGATCTATTTAATAAAAGTGATTTCATAACTATAGATAAGATACACGAAGCATTAGAAGAAAATAAATATTTTCCTTCAGAGGATGAAATTTCTTATTTAATGCAACTAGTTATGTCACTCTTAAAATTAAACATTACTGTAAAATTCTTCGGTACTCAAGCTTATTTAGGTTATTCACGTTAATACTCTCCTTATAAAGGGGAGGGTTGGTTATTTATTAAAAATTAAACAAAAGGAGTTTTAAATGGAAATATTTATTGATCAGCAATATTTAAGAGAACACCCAAATGAAGTGTTTGTGTATGGTGATAATTTACTTAGAATAGGCTATGGTGGTGCAGCTGCACTTAGAGATGAACCGAATACATATGGGTTTATTACAAAAAAAGCTCCATCGGGTAATAAACAAGATTATTATAA
>Ga0172370_10004112_pt1 | contig 19700 bp, 23 predicted proteins | sample LakKiv5m_FD_114538 | JGI IMG/M metagenome (GOLD analysis project Ga0172370, IMG submission 114538) | Freshwater microbial communities from Kabuno Bay, South-Kivu, Congo - kab_022012_11.5m | ecosystem: Environmental > Aquatic > Freshwater > Lake | place: Democratic Republic of the Congo...
GTTTTGGATATCTTATATGATGAAGGTGTTTTCCCAAGTCAGGGCGTGCGCCCAGTTTTGACAACCGTAAGTTCCTTTATTGAACCGGTAGTTGCCAGAATCCAAACAGAAATTTTTTGTAACAAAGAAAATTTCTGTGATAAGAAAGTAGAACAAATAGAATTTTCATATGAAAAGAAGACAGAAGAAGTGATAGCTAGTGCTATTTGTTTAGATGGTGAGATTATTGAACGTCGTTATTATGCTAGTTTAAGCATTGAGAAATTGCGAAGACCTATTTTTGATGACAAACATGTTAATATTGCTATTCATGAAGCTGGCCATGCAGTTGTCGCTTATGTGGTTGGCAACAAGCCTATTAAAGTTACCACCTTTTCTCCAAGCGCTAGCAATAATGGATATGTAGAAGACGCATGGAGAGATAATTCTTATTTTACTAGAGACATTATGTTCCGAGAAATGGCTATTAACTATGCTGGTTATGCCGCAGAAATTCTGTTTTTTGATAAAGATCTTTTGACTAATGGATCAGATTACGATATTTTTGAAGCTACTAAGAGAGCTACTCAATTCGTTAATACTTGGGGATTTTCAAAAAATGTGACTTATAATACTGTTTCTAGAGAAGCAAATAGCAGTGATGATAAGACACAAAGAACTCCCGATGAAGAAGAACAGATACGAGTAATATGCCAACAAGCTCTAGATTTAGCAACTGCTCAATGTACTCTTTATAAATCGGCCATTTTGGATTTAGCCAATGAAATGTTAAAAGTAGAGAGTTTAAATAATCTAGAAATAGAAGCTATTATGATTAGAAATAAAGTTCCTTTTGGAACTCCAAAAGGAAGTAAACAAATTTTTATTGATATGCTTATTGAGCAAGGTCTAAACCCGCCTGTTTCTGAGGATATATAATTTAAGCATGAGAATACGACAAGGCCAAGAAATATCAGGCTCATTGAAGCCGCCGCCTGTTTTTAGGGGTTGCGATGAATTCCTAAAAAATAATATAAAAGATTTGGAATGCCCCGTATGTGGAGCCGATTCTAGAAATGGTGCATTGTTCTATATTTTTTTAGATAATGCTAATATATGTATTGGAATAAATTCAGTTAATGGATCAGAAAAAGATTTTGTAATACCATATCAACATTTTTATTCCGCTAATATTAGCGGAATAAGATGCCGTGTTTGTGGTTTTAATGGTGACAAAGAAAAATTTTATCCTACTATTTTGAGTGGATTCTTCGGTAAAATAGTTAAAATAGAAGATCAATGGACAACAATTAGTTCTAAAAATAAAAGATTTTGTGTTCTAACAAAAAACGTAAAAAGAGATGTTATTGAAGGTAACATTGTAGAAATTTTAGGGATTCTATTAGAAGAGATTGAAGATTTCGAAATGATAGATCTGGATGACATTATTATTAGAAAAAGAGGAAATAATGATACCTAGTAAAAAGCCAAAGAATTTACCCAAGATGGATCCTGAAACATTGAATAATGTTTTTGAACAGGCGAAACAAAATAATGATATTCAGGCCATGCTATTATGTACTCAGGTAGCATTGTTATCAGAATTAAAATGGGGTATTTCTGAAATTGTAGAAAAATTATCAGAATTGAAAGATAATTCTCAGGTTTTAACTGAAATTCTTTCAGATTCTTGCTTAGGAATAGAAATTTATCCAAAATCTGACGAAAAAGGAGAATGATTCGTGCTATGGTAATATTACCATGATGATTACATACGCTCTATTACAAGCTAAAAATTTTGAATATGAAGGCGATCATGAAGTTGCTGACATATTATTGAAAACTGCTCAAATTGATGAAGATGGTTTGTCTATAGATAGCATTTTTTTTAATGAAGAAAAAGCATGGCAGACTGTTTATTCTAGAAATAAAGATAATCCAGAAGAGATTATGCCCAATTATTCTATATTTTCTGGTATTTTAGCGCTTTTCATTAGAGAAGAAATTCAGATTTTATTTGAACAGTTAATAAAAAATGGTCAAATAGATACTCGTTCTTCTATATCTAAACTTCAATCTCAAATCCAATTAGCTATTAGATTTTATGTAGCCAAAAGAAAATATCATAATCTTCCCGATGTTAATATTTCTTTATTAAAATCAGCAGTTAAAGATGGATTAGATAAGGCCATGGGTTTAAAAAGCAGAACGGTTATTATGCCAGAAGATCGAAGATCCATAGATCGGGGGACTCCAGACAGGCGTTCCTCCAATAGAAGAATTGGTGGTTTGCGACAATTAATGGACAATATTTATCAATCAGATATTGATGAACAATATTTTTCTGTTAGTACAGAAAATATTGGAGATATTTTCTCATCAGACATCGAAACGAGCTAAGATTCTTGGAGGATCGCCTACAATATTAACGTTAAGTAGATTAATTTTGTGCTCATAGGCCCAATTCCCAACTATCTCTTGCACCATATCTTTCAGCCAAGCTCTTTCTTCCATCTTATCCATTCCGGCATCAGATGGCCATTCAAAATTAGGAAGTGGTATTTCTTCACCTGTAGTCATATAATGATGTAATGCCCTATCAATAGAATCCCCAGAATGGGCCAAGACATCGGTGATATCATGTTCTTCTCCAAGAACGTCTTCATCATATTCATATCCCATTCGGGAGGGAGGGAGATGAAGACCAGGGGGGCTAGGATCTATTGCCCTTCTTTTGGTGCCTTCCAATCTACCACGCCATTCATCTGAAATATCTCTCATGGATGCTCCGGGAGTTTCATATTCTTGAGATGTTTTAATGAATTTTCTTTCACTAGCAATATTTGCTAAAACTACAGATAGATCTTTATCAGAAATGGCAATCATATCTTTCAAGGATTCTTTAATCATAATCAGAGGAGCTAATGAACATGCTCCCTTGATGATAGTATCTTCTAAGTAATTATTGGCTACAATAAATCTTTTTGAAGACATATTGCTATCTGATTTTACTATTCTATAAAGATCTGATCTTAGGTTTAAAGTATCTTCTAGAAGCGAAATCGACAAAGATGCAGTTTTAGATAATTCTTTAAGCAATTGCCTAGAATATTCAGATATTTTACTGAGTTTTTTAACTTTTTGAAGATTCGCTGTTTTTTCATCACGGCGAATCTGATCGGCTTTTTCTATGAGTTCTTTTTCATCGAGTATTTTTGGGGCTTGTCGCATATTGCCTTCCCTTAACGCCCGCATATACGCAACGGTAAGCTGGGTTTCTGGGCTTACTTTTTTTTCTTCATCTTTTGATGGCTCTAATATGACTCTAAAATCTAAATCCATTGCTTGTTCCTCCAGACTTATGTTATAATTCAATATATTGAATGTCAATACCTGCATTGGAGGAGGATTTAAATGTTGATTGAATTTATAGTATTGTGTCAAAAGATGTATGGAGATAAAGCTAAAGCCCTACGTTTTATGCCGATTAGTGTTTTAGCAGAAATACCAATAAATACAGCCGGATCATTGATTGATGCTGACGAATTGGAGACACCTCATAAATATAGTTTTAATGAAAAAATGATAAGGATTTGCGACGATCCTGATAGCGGGATTTATACAGAGGGAGATATGATGGTAGCCTGGATTTTATATCTCAAAGATATTGAGTCTTTGATTGAAATAGATAATCCAGAAAGTTTTAAACAAGCATGTTTCAGCGCAGCCATATTGAGAATGTCGCACCAAGTTTCAAAAACTATTTCTGAACCATTACAATATGGTCAGGTTGCTAGAAATCTTATCAGATATTGGAACAATTTTGATGATTATACAGGAGGATTGAAAGTTGGCCGTACGGATCCAATAACTCAAGCCGAAAATATAACCAAATTCATTAAAAATTTTTGTGATGAAGTCGAAAATGACTTAAGGAACACCATAAAAACTTCTTTTGAAAAAAATACTCAAAAATTATCTGACGAGGTTATCGTATCGGCTAACCCACAGGTTTTAGATAGTTATGGTATTCGATCATCTGTTACGTTAAATAAACAACAAGAAGCCGCAATGGCTGAGATGATGGGTCAATATCGTAAATCAGCAGAATCTCAAAAGGCTGAATTTGTAGATTCTAGCGATGAAATGATTCCCGAAGAAATTAGAATCAAAATGCTGGATGGTATTGAACATTTTGATGTTAAAGAAGATATAAACAATGTAGAGTTCGGAGAGACTGAAAAATTATTGAATCAATGCCCCGAATGTAAGAGCGAATATGTTATCTATAGTGGTTTGGGACAAATTTTCTGTATGAAATGTGATCATGTGTGGAATGTCAAGATTAACACAACGGAAATAACTTCTGAAATGGAAACTGAATACCAAGAGAGATTAAGAGAAAGAAAGAAAATAATGGAAAATTCTCACCTCTCTAATAATCCTAAATCTATCAAGAGGATTAAAAAGGATAATGACACATAAGATTATAAAATGGGAGTTTTCTTCAAAACATCGATCTATCGTATTTAGCGTTATGGAATATGATAGTATTTCTAAATTTCAAGATCCTATTCGGATGGCGCTACTTCAATCCTTATCAACAATATATCCGAATCTTTCTGAAAATAGGATTCAAAAATTAACAGAGAAATCATTAAATTATTATTATGAAAATATGTTTTATGATTTCTCTGTTAATCAATTTACAGATGAGCAAATAAAAGAATATCTAGATTTGGTATTAAGACAATGTTGCAATATTGTATCATCCCTATTAAGAGATAGTATAGAAAAACTTCGTAAAACCCTATATGAAGAAAATAATGTCCCCGAGATTGTAGAATCTTGGGGACAATTAGTTTTGGTAGGCTAAACTCTTCTAGCGCTAATTTTACGATGTGTTGATGAAGCTAGAGGTTGATTAGCTATATAAGAATATAAGGTATTAAAAAGTTGCATGACCTCTTCTAATCCTTCCGTATCTGGTTCGGATAGATATCCTTGAATTTGAGCTTTCATTTCGTCCAGAATATCTAAAATTGCTGCTTGATTCACTTCTATTGTGACTACCATAGAATGCCTCCTGATATAATTGTAACTGAGGATAATAATGAGAATTGATGAAATTAAAATATATGTACTTGGAGATACTATAGAAATATCTACTCTATTGCTTCCAACAAAACAGGCTATACTTTGTAAAGATCTGGAAGAATATTTAGAGAAATCCGCTGGGGATTCGTTATACACTGTTAATTTTCTTATAGATTCTGAATTTGTTATTCCTCATCCTTTGATGTTACAGATAGATAATATGGATTTAAATAAAGACCGTATTATAGTTTTACCAGTGAGAGAGGCAACGGCTCCTCCTAAAGAAAATGTTTTCATAGAATATAAAAGAGCATCGTGGGAAAAATCGCCTGTTGTTGATCCTATAGAACTAATTTTATCTTGTGCTCTTATAGCTTATGCCCCTATTTTAAGACATATATTATCGTCAGGATGGGTAAAATCTAAAGAATTAGCCAGCGAATATGAAATTGTTCCATATACAAAAGAAGGGGTTTATAGAGTTGATTGTTCTATTTATCAGCCAATGAATGAAAAGGAAGAATTATTTAATTTCTTATCAATTCTTTCTCAAGATATAGAAACTATTAAAAATAATGACACAGAATATTCGAAAATAGGGATCATAACAAAAAAGATAGTTGAAGACAATATATCTAAACAAAATAGTAGAGAGATTAAGGCTCCGATCATTTTAAGAAAAGAAAAGAATGATTCTGAATCTCCAGATTTTTCCAGTTATTTCAGAACTAATTCTAGAGAAATTCTAGCTGTTCAACGTAGTCGCTCCGAAACCTCTAATCTGAAAGAGCTTGCAGTCCCCGACGAGATAGCTTATAATATCCATAGGCGACGACCGCGCGGCTTCACATCAAAATGAGCATGAAGAGAGATTTGAATGATTTGGTTCCCATCGATACGTATAATCAATTATGAATCCCATAAGGATACTTTTATTCAATTCAGCCCAGGGCTTAATCTTATCATAGGAGAAACTGATGCTGGGAAATCTAGCATTCAAAGAGCCATAAGATGGGCCTGCTATAATGAACCTAATGGGGATCTTTTCATTCGCCGCGATGCTGATTATATCTTAGCTGAAGCTAACGGAGAAAATCCCAAAGTTGTTTGTGAAGTAACAATTGAAATATCCAATGGTTTTACTGTTACCAGATCAAAAGGTTTAGGGGTTAATCTTAATAGATATTTATTAGTTAATCCAGAAGGCGAAGAGCTTGAATTTAATAATTTTGGCCTTGAAATACCAGAGGAAATTAGGAAAGCTTTGGGTTTTCATCATTTGAGCCTGGATAAATCCAAATTGGAAGTGAATTATATCCCTCAAATGGAAAGTCCATTGGCTTGGGCTTATCAAGGTGCGGGCTTATCTCGTTTACTTAATAAGTTCAATAATATTGATGATTTTGAGAATTTACTAAAAAGAATCAACAAAAAAATCCATGCTAGAGGAGAAATACCCACTGAAATAAAAGTTCTTCAATCAAATATAGAAGAAAAGACAAAAGAATTAGCAACTCTTACAGATCCTACTGAAGCCATTAAATTAGCAGAGGACTTATTAGAGGATGCTACAATCATTGATAAAAAAGAACAAGAAATAATAGAGGCTAAGAGAATATTACGAAAATGCGCAGATATTAAGCAGCGTCAAGAGGAAATAGAGTTTCAAATAACTGCTAGTGAAAAAATTCTTGATTTGAGAGAACCAGTTGGCGATCTTGTTAAAATGGCGAATAAGATTAAGACAGCAGTGGCATTGATATATAATGCTGAAATTCTAATAGATAGATTGAAAATCCTAGATAAAAAACTTTCCATAGCTACTATTTTATCAGAAATAGACTTAGCCTCTATAACAATCCTGTACGATAAACTTGTGAAAGCATATGCATTAATAAAAAAGGCTCAAGAAATAGGTGATAAGATAAAGAATAGTGATCAAAAAATTGAAAATATAGAATCTTTATTACATGATTTATCTGAAAAACTAGATTATCAATTATCTGTCATCAATGTTTGTCCTACTTGCGAGCAAGATCTTAAAGGAGATAGCATTGATAAAGTAATTAGGAAAATGACACATGACTAGAATAATGTTTATCGGAGATTTACATTGGAGAGATAAAAATCCTCCTCATCGTATAGATGATTATAAACAGGATATTGAAAATTGTTTTATAGAATCTTTACACATGGCAAGTAGAGCTAATTGTTCTGCTGTCGTGTTATTGGGCGATTTATTTGACCGCTATGAGCCTGCTGGTTTTATTAGAAATAGAGTTGCGGAGATATGCGCCGGAATTATAGATATAGATAAACCAGTGAGCAAATGGCCGTTCCCCATCTATTCATTGATTGGTAATCATGATATCTCTGGCACGCCGGAAACTATTCGAAGAACTGGGATTTATAGCGTTGCTTTAGCTGGGGTTATTATCCCTAGTGATGGCGATGATTATAAAATTAGAGATATGCCGATTCATGTTGTACATTGGATCAATGATATCGAATTTATGGATTATAGTGATGTTGACGCTAGAATATTAGCAATGCACGCTTATATTCTGCCAGATGATAATGATTTTCCTGGGAAGCATATAAAGATTAGTGATTTTAAGGTACATCCTAATGTTAAGATGGTAATTTGCGGGCATTATCATCCCGGTTATGATCCTGTTATTCGAGATGATGGAGTGATTTTTTGTAATCCAGGCTCTATTTGTCGTATGTCAGCCATAAGAAACAATATCGAAAGAAAAATACAAGTTATGATTGTTGAAATGGATGAAGATAAAGATTGGACTATTTCTAAGTATAAAAATTTCAATCTTAAATCTGCTCAGCCTGGGAATAAGATTTTTGATTTGCTTGGTGCGGACAAGATCAAAAAAGAAAAACTTCAACGTAGAGAATTCCTAGAGGTCATTGATCATATACGGGAGGAGGCGCTGGTAGAGATTTCAGACAATCCTCTTGAAGATATAAAAAATTGGTGTGAAAAAATGGGGGCTGGTGAAATTGTAACACAGATAATAGAATCTGAGTGGCAAGAAATGTTAGCTGAACAAAAATAAGGAGAAATTGATGGATCCTCAGGAGACAATTAAACAAGTTGATGATCTTAACAGAAGAATAAGCCAAGCTGAAAAGGATAAAGCTAAACTGGAAGGTGAAAAAATCCAATTAGATAAACAAAAAGAAGAATGTATTAAACAGTGTAGAGATGAATTCGATATGTCTCTGAAAGATTTGAAAAGAATCTTACCAGAATGGGAAAAAGAATTAGAAGAAGAACTCATCAGAATACAAAATCGAGTCAAGGAGATGACGGATGACGAGTCAGGAGACGATTAGAAAACTCCAGGGAATGGTTTCATCTCTGAAAAGCAAAAGAGATAGACGTGAATATCTCATTAAAGATATCAAACAATCAGAAAAAAAGATTCATGAATTAGTTTCCACGAAGGAAGCCTATCAAAAAGCGAGCGAATTAGTATTTTCTTTTATGGAGCAAGGCCGCGAAAGATCGAAAACTATTTTTGAGATTACTGGCAGTTCTGCATTAGAACTTATTTTCGGTAAAGGTAATAAGTTAGATATTGAATACGGTCAGCGAGGGAATTCTTCTATTGCTACCATGAGAGCCCTCGTTCCATTCGAAAATGGTCTTTATCTTCCAACTCCATTAACTCAGAAAGGCGGTGGTTATAATGATGTCGTCTCGGCAGCATTCGCGATTGCTCAACTTGAGATTATACAGCCGAGGCTAGAAGGCCCTCTTATGGCGGATGAAACTTTCAAACATTTAGATTCACCCCGACATCCGTTGGCAGCACAAATGTTGAGAGGAACTCTCAATCCAGATGATTTGGGCGCTGAGGGTGAAGGAAGACAACTAATTTTCAATACACATTCAAAGCATTTCTTGCCCTATGCGGATAAGATTATACATGTAGAAATGTTGTATCCAGATCGAATCAGTCTTGTCTATGATATAACTCCAGAAGAGATAGAGAACGATGATGCCTCAAGAGATTGAAGACCTAATACAAAAAGTGTCCAATGATGTTAAGCAGGAAGCAAGGAGAGATACAGTCAGTTTCCAACAGATTTTAGCGTCTTCTTCACATAGTAAGAAACCCGAAGACTGGTCTACTAAAGATTTTTTTCGTTATTATATTGATCTATATGAAAGAGCCACGAAACAGAAATATCTTATAACTTATGCCTCTGATTTAAGCAATTTGAAAACTCTCAAATCAGTTTTTATCAAACATACTCTTGATACAAATAAGGAAGGATTTAAGAGTTTTTTGGATTGGTGTTTCGAAAATAGAGAATTTATTTTTAAAGATTGTGGCAATTTTCTATTACCTAGTTTGAGGAAATATATTAATCGATATATAGCCGACACGCAAGAGGCAGATCTCAACCTTTCCGAAGAGAATAACTTCTTAGAAAAACTTAGATCTAGAGCCAAGAAAACAACTCGTTTTTCTGATATGTTAAAGATTTATGGCATCCCTATTATGGCAACATATATGGTAAAAATAGCAGGCAAAGATGAAAATTCTTTTATGGATAATATGGACAAGATTATCAGAACACAATATGAGAGAAAAAATATATCAGATTTACGCAAGATTGCCAAACAAAGCATAGCTCTTTCTCCTTATCCCCAATTTTTCTATGGAATGAATTGGAGACAAGATTTCATTGACATATGGGAAGATTTGGGTATAATGGATGAAGATTGGTGGCGACCAAGCGATTATTCTAGTCGCCCTGCCGAGCACTATCAGGAGTTAAACGGTGTTTAATAGTGACGATCCCATGGGGCAAAATATTTTTGGGATTGCATTTTTAGGAAATTTTTGTTTAACTTTAGCTATTATGTTTTTTGGTAATTTGTCTTGGTCGCTAAGTATTAGTATAATCTTAGGTATGGCTTTTCTGTTGTCTGTTGTGGGCTATATTGTTCATCTTTTGGTTTGTGAGATAGAACCTCTGAATAGTGGTTTTATTATAACCAATGAAAGCAAAAGAAGTACGATGAGACCAACTATAGAGGAACAAGGCTTGGGAATGGGGCCTACCTATAGTGGATTTACTGACGGAAGAATCCCCGCTATATATTTGATGTTATTAGCTCCGGCGGTTAATATTTTGATGTCCCTGAAATTGATTCATTATTTTCATATCCACTGATCTTCCTCAGCTTCTCGCTTGGATGGGCGCTCCTCTGCGGTTATAATATAGCAGAGGAGCGCCCGTTGTTTTTGGAGAAATATATGCCTGAAGATTATAAATTACTCCCTGGTGGTATTGCTGTTGAAGACGAAAAGATTGAAGAACAGCAAATTAAGTCTATTTTAACAGGAATCAATCTTCCTTTGCAATTCTGGGATTACGAATTAGAACATTTCGATCTAAGAAATGATGCTAACAGTAAGAGATTATCTGCTCAAGATAAAAAGCAGAAATCAATAGCTTATGAATTGACAAAGAAATATATAGAGAATATTGAAGATATTCTTAACGGGGGCACTATTTCTATGGTTTCTTCGAAGGGCCAAGAAATAGAAGCTAATAGCATTATTTTCAGAGGCAGAGAAGGCAGTGGTAAAACTTTACTTTCAACTGTTGTCCTCAAGAGTGCATTAGAATTTAGTCACAATGTATATTATTTACCTTGGACCATCCTATATGATTCCTTATCGTCATATGAGAATGTTGAAAAAGTACAAATGATGGAGTATCTTTTTCATTATTGTGATCTATTAGTAATAGATGGGGCCAATGAATATGCCTATATTGATAATAAATTCTTCAAAATGAAACTAGAGACTTTGTTTGCCTATAGGCTCACAAAAAATAAACCGATGATTTGGACTATGGATTTAACCAAAGTGGCTATGTCTGAAATGTTTGGACCTTGTGTTTTGTCTTTTATCAGAAGTTCTTTCATGATAACATTGCCACAAGGAGTTGGCTCATCTGACTTTGATAAAGAATTAGGTGAAATTGAATATGAATAAAGAACACGATAGTATAACCCAAGAAGAACTTGAACAGCAGATATTGTCCCAAATGTTGATGGGTCAAGAGAATATTCGTTCTGCTGTGAGTACGGGAATTGTCTGGCAACATTTTGTTTACTGTCCAGATGAGGATGGCAAGTATAACTTTTATGGGGCAGTTTATAAAACCATAGTTGAGTTCTATTCTAGATATGGCACAATCATAACTCATGACGAATTTGAAAATGAATTAGAGAAAAGAAAACTTGAAGAAACTTTATTGGTTGGCATCAATAAGTCTTTTTCTGTTGTTCAGTCTATGCCGAATATTTCTATGAATTTTGAATATCTTCTAGAGGAGTTGAGAGAACGATATATAGAACATTCTTGCTCAAAAATACCATTCAAAATAAGAAACGCTTTTAAAAAGAACAATCCGATAGAAGCCTATGAAAAGATAAAAGAAGAAGTAAATCAAATAGGTATGACTGGTTTAAGCATTGGCGAGCCAAGCAAAGTTATGGACGTTGCTGGGAGTCCTAATGAAATCGAACAATTCTTTGTTACAGAGAAGCAGAAGCGTGATAAGCAGGGTAAGGTTACTATAGGTTTGCCTCCTATAGATGATGCTGTGAAGGGCTTCCGTGATTCTCAACTGATTGTTATTTTAGGAGAAGTTAATAAAGGTAAATCTACAACATTACTCAATTGGTCTTGTGCGGCTCATGAAGCTGGGAAGAATGTTTTATTTTTTTCGTATGAAATGCCATTGTGGCAATGTGCTTCACGATATATGTCTCGTAAAATAGTATTAAGTCTTCATGATAAATCAAAATCTTTGCGTATCCCATATGATAATTTCAAGGAATTCGATTTAGATAGTAATCAAATCCAAACCTTTAGAGATTATCTTAAATATCAAAATGAGCAAATGAGCAATTATTATATTATCATTGACCAACAAGATAATCGAACCGTTGAAGAGATAGAATATCGTATTAGGGCCTTGCGTGCAGCCGGTAGAGCGCCAGACGCTATTTTTATCGATTATCTTGGTATTATGGAACTTTCAGATGAGATAGAAGCTAGGAGTAAGAAAGATTATGAAATTGTTAGCAAGTCAACCATACGTCTGAGAAATTTGGCTAGAAAATACGAATTGCCTATTTTTACAGCACAACAAATAAATAGAGAAGGTCTAAAGGCTATTCGAAAACGTCAAGAAAAAGATGAAACTGGTAATATTGTATTTACTCCTGAGATGGTTCAAGACGCAAAGAAAACAATTGACTGGTCTGATTACGTTATTGGCATCAATCCGGTCAAGCCCACGCCTGAAACAAAACATATGCATATGTGGTATCATCAAGTAAAAGCTCGTGATTGTTATTTTGATCCTTTCTGTGCTCTCTTTGATCCGGAGGTTTCTTTGATATGCCCAATATCAGAAAAATCAGCTAAAGTTCGAAGATATCTTGGGGGTCAGAAGGATAAAAGTGAGGCCAGTGCAATGTACAAGGCTTTGGCAGATGCTGCTGAACATCGCGAAGATGAATATGAGTTTGAAGAATTTGAGGATAATATCTAATGATGAACGGGTTCATCAACATTATCAAAAAATGTGAAAATAAGAATTCGGAAGCCTCCCAAAAACGCTCCTATACCAATATACCTCAGCATTTAACTCACCATATCATAGAGAGTGTTAATTTTGAAGATATATTTTTACATTTTAATTTTGAAATCCAAGATTTAGGGGAAGAGTTGCGAGTCCTGTGTCCTTTTCATAATGATACGACTCCTAGTTTGGACGCTAGCAAAGAAAAAGGGGTGTTCATTTGCCGAGCGTGCGGGGCCAGTGGTAACACGATAGATTTTATCAAGGGCTATCTTGGGGTAAACTTTCCTAAGGCTATTGGGGTTATGGCCGCAATTAAGGGGATTACTGGATTTGAGCCCAAGGATGAGATAATCGCGGCGGTGAAGCAATACGAGATCGAAGAAGCTAGATCCCAAAAGAATAAAGAATTGAGAATAGGTGGTTTGGGGCTAGACGATTTTAATATCAAAATTAGCACAATTTGTCGCGATCATTTATTGAATTTCCCAGAAGATCTAGAATTTGTAGAGAAAGTTTATCGTAGATTGGATGGATGGATAGAAGAAAAGGATCGTATTAATCTTAAAAGGCTCGACCGTTCTCTTATGGGAATGCTAAGAGAACACAAGGAGAGGATCATTGCTTCGAGAAATGAAAATAGCTGATAAAAAATTGTCAGAATTTGTGCCAGGGGACATTGATTATACTTCTTTATCTCTGCCTGAATTATATAAATTACAAGGTGAAGAGGCCAAAGAAGCTTTATGGCAAATAAGGTTAAAAACAGTTCAGTGTGAAAATTGTTGGTTATCTCAAAAAAACAAAGATCTTCATTACATTGGAGATGATTGTATTGATGACGATTATGGTCTTCCAGTATCTGGAGTCGGTTCTCATACAGCGGGCTTGATGATAGTTGGTGAGGCTCCAGGCAAGGATGAGGTTAGGCAGGGCAAACCATTTGTCGGGCGCGCTGGCGCGCTATTGCGTGAGGCGATAGCAGATGCCGAATTACAACCTAATGAAGTCTATATCTCCAATGTAATCCATTGCAGACCTCCCAATAATAAATTCCCTGATAGGACAATCCAAGAAACTAAAGATACTGTTATTCCTTGTAAATCATGGATACTTAAGGAGATAGCGATTATTAAGCCAGTAGTTATATTGGGCTGTGGTGGTAAGCCTTTAAAGCATCTAGTAAAAAGTTCTAGCAAAATAACTGAAGCTGCTGGCAAAAAGAAGAAATGGATGATTGAAGAGATAGGTCATAATTGCTATTATATGGCTACTATTCATCCGTCATTTTGTTTGCGACCGGGCCGGGATTTTCACCTTCTAGACGAAATGATGGCTGATTGGCAAAAGGTGTTGACCCTATCTCCCTCAGAAAAGCGAGACTTATTGAAGATGCATATTTTAGAAGCTTCAAGATTAGCATATAATTTTGAGGAAGAATAAGGAGAAATTATGCCCAAAAATGTAATAAATCGTTTCAATGATCCTGTAGAAAAAAAACGTGCAGTCAATCTTATAGAAAAAAGAATAGCTGAAATAAAGCAGGATAAATCCCTATTCAATAAAAAAGAATCTTATTCTGTAGAGTTTGAGCTTGAAGGTTTGCCACTTGTTCAATTAAAATTTGTGGAAGTCATTTTCAAAGAACTTCTTGAACATGAGGATGATGATATTTTCAAATATTTAATCCATATGGGTTTGGAATATGAAATGATGAAATTGGGCATTGCCAGACAGGCTCTGATGGCAAATACAGCGAATATGATGGGTGTTGATTTATCAGAAGCGGATAGGATTATTTGATTGAAAACTGTAATTTACCCAGATATGATAGAAGCTGCTTTCGCAGTCGATGAAATTGACCTGTTCAATGCTTGGATTGTACTTAAAACACTTGATGAGAAGACGAACGATGGCAAAGGCTATTTTAATAAAGGGGAAATTTTAAGCCTTCTAACTTATTGGTTTAAAATAGGCAAATCTAGCGCCTATCGGGTGCTGTCAGATGGAAGCGATATTTATTGGATGATAAATTCTGATAGAGTTTTTATGAAGGGTATAGTTAAAATTTGTAATCATTTGGGGATACATATCCTTAATAAACGCGGGATGCATGTTAATATAGAAAATCTATGCCAAAATAAGGGCGAGAACAGATCCTATTTGATAGGTATATTAGTTGCTGGGGCCGAGACCCCACAGTCGTATGATAATATCGCTGAAAGATGTGGTATTTGCAAACGTACAGCCATTTCATATATACGAGAATGTCCCCATTTGCATACTATCCCAAATTATACCATAATTTCTAATCACAAATTTAAAGAGGATATGCTGGCTAGCCTGGGGACAGTTAAAGACAATAATCCGCGAGAAGCAAATAGGTATCAAGCATTGAGAGATAATGGTGGATATTATGTGGGCTATCGATTGCCTAATTCTTTTGCATCTGAACTGAGCTTTACTTCTAGTAAAGCTAAAAAACGCATCAATAAAAAGACTAGGGAAGGGAATCCTGGGATGTCCACTGATTTTCGTGGGGTTCCATTAGAACATAGAATTTTTAATCAAGTGAATAAGAAAAAATCTGTATTAAAGAATGCTCCTAATTATTATTCTTATCGAGCCACAGTAAAAGAGGTTATTATCGGTGAGAATAGCGTTCAGGAAGAAATGAGGATATGGTCAGATGATAAGTGAACAAGAACTGAAAGAAATAAGGGACACAATAATAATTAAAATAGTTACTGAAAGAAATCGTCAGGATGCCAAATGGGGACGTTATGCTGGATTGTGGGATGATTCAGATCAACTCAAGCTGACTGTTGTAATGGAGGAAATTGGAGAAATCGCTAAGGCCATACTTGAGGATGATTCTATAAATTTATACGAAGAGATAATTCAGTCTATGGCCGTGCTGATGGCGTGGGCCGAAGTAATTGAGCATGGTGATTTCTGAGGTTATAATGAATGAAGAGGGCTTGAAATGAGAAGTGATTTTGTGCATCTGCATTGCCATAGCAAATTTAGCGTCAACGATGCTCTTTGTTCTGTCATAGATTTAGCCAAAAAGACAAAAGAATTTGGGATGCCTGCGATTGCCTTGACCGATCATGGCCGCATCGGCGGCGCGGTTGCTTTCTCTAACGCTTGTTATGATGAGAAGATTGAGGGTATTGTCGGTTGCGAGATTTATATTTGCGATGGAGATATGCAAGTCAAAGAAAGCATCATGCGCGATGGCAAAAAACGTCGTCCTAAACATTATCATGCAACAGTTCTTTGCAAAAATGAACAGGGTTATAAAAATCTTGTTGAAATTTGTAACATCGGAACCAATCTAGGTTATTATTATGAGCCCCGAGTTGATCTAAAAACTATTGAACAGCATTTGGATGGATTGGTCGTTACCGCTGGTTGCATGTCAGGTATGATACCACAAGCTATCATTCGAGATGAATGGAAACGATATGAGCAACTTTTAGATTGGTGGCATTCTCGCCTTGGTGAAGATTTCTATCTTGAAATTCATAAGCACGCGGCTAATCCTTTTGATGAGCGCTCACAGCAATTACATGACAACGAAGATAAGATTCAAATAAAATTAACATCCGAAGCAGAAAAACGGGGCATTAATATTATTGCTGCTAATGATGTTCATTACATTAGGCAGGGAGATAAGTCTGCTCATGATATCCTTAAGGCTCTCAGGAGCAACAATTCTGAGAACACAGGACAGGGTTATCCAACAGATCAGTTCTATCTTAAAACAGCCGATGAAATGTATGATTTATTCTCGGAAATTCCTGAAGCTTGTTCTAATACCATTGAGGTGGCTGAAAAATGTCAATATAGATATCCAACAAAAACTACTTGGCAATATCCTGGCTTTGAAATCCCAGAATCAGACAAGTTCCAAGCTTGGAAATCTAAGCATATGCCTCACTATACTGATAAACAAGCTTTTTTGAAATATTTATGTGTTGGTAGTCTCAGAAAAAAAGATTTATTAAATAATACAGAGTATACTGAAAGAACCAAATACGAACTCCAGAAAATTTATGAGATGGGATTTGAAGAATATTTCCTTATACTCTGGGATATTTTCTATTTTTGCCGTAAGAATAATATAGCCTGTGGGCCTGGACGCGGTTCTGGGGCGGGATCTTTGGTTTTATATCTTACCGGTATCACCCTTATCGATCCTCTCGACCCAGAATTGGGGCTTATGTTTGAGCGGTTCTTGAACCCAGGAAGATCTAGCCAATATAAATTGGAATTCTCTGATTATTCTATAGAACATTGGAAAGAGGAAAGAGGAGATGCAGAATCTTCAGGTAAATTGAGAATCATTGTTGAAGAGATGATGAATAGTCAGGAATATTGTCAATATACTCCTGAACTTATCAGAGAGATATTGCCTCTCGAAAATCAAAAGTTAGATGATTATTATCTATATCTGCGAGACCAAAACTTTCAAGCATCTGGTAATCCTGTTAATTCTTGGATTGCTTATTGTTTAGGTATAGTAGAAGATAAGCCAACCGGCCCATTGACAGTATCTAAAATGGGTTCATTACCAGATGTTGATAGTGATTTTGATCATAAATATCGTGAAAAAGTTATAGAATATATAAAAGACAAATATGGTGAGGATCACGTTGTCAACATCGGGACATATGGTGAGTTTGGGGCTAAGAGCACATTAATTGGAACTCTAAAATTCTACGGTATGGATCATCAAATAGCTCAGGAATGCTCTAACGCTATCCCGCGCGGTGTAGGGATTACACTGAGAGATGCATTGGAAACTTCTAAGTTCAAAAAGACGCTCTCTGATCACAATGTCCCGCGAGAAGCCATAAGGAATGCTTTAAAAATAGAAGGTGCCGCATATTCTTGCGTTTCCGGGCACGCTTCTGGCGTTGTTATCGCTCCAGAACCTTTAACAGACAAAATTCCCATGCACCGAGCAAAAGATTATATTGTAACTCAGTTCGATATGGGAGATATCGAAATAGCCGGATATATCAAATTCGACTTTTTGGGATTATCCAATGTTGGAAAGATGGCTAGATGTTTGGAAAATATAGCCAAAATTGAAGATTGGAAGAATGTAACTCATAATGATTTCTTCATGGCTATTGATAGAAATGATCCTGAAGCTTTAGATGTTTTTAGAAGAGGGCAGACTGCTACTATATTTCAGTTCGCTAGCTCCGGTATTCGCCAAGCTCTTGAGGAAGTTCAAGTTGATAATTTCAGAGACTTGGTAGCTATTGCTGCTTTGTATCGGCCCGGTCCTATGGCTTATATTTCTAAGAGCATGTATGAAAACAATGTTGATCTTGAAGGGAATGAACCATGGAAGCCTGGGATGACTTATGCTGAAAATAAGAAAAACCCCAAGACAATTAAATATCTTCACCCGGATCTTGAACCCATTCTGAAAGAGACTTATGGGATTATAGTCTATCAGGAAGAGGTCATGAAAATTGCGCAAGTTATTGGTGGATTTACCTTGCAAGAGGCAGATGTTCTTAGAAAAGCTATTGGTAAGAAAATAGGCGAACTTTTCGAATGGTGTCATAGTAAATTTATCAAAGGTGGTTTAGAAAAGGGCTACAATAAGTCTCTACTTGATGAAATCTGGAAAGCTGCCGAAAACTTTGCAAGTTATTCTTTTAATAAGTCTCATTCAACTGCATATGCTATGATTGCATTATGGAATGCTTATCTGTTGGCATATTATCCTGGCGAGTGGTATGCTGCTTCCATCAGTGAAGATATTACGAAGAAGACTACCAAAAAGGAAAATAAGTCTGATGTATATATTAACGAAGCAAAAGAAAATGGCATCAAAATAGAACAGCCAGATGTTAATAGATCAATGGAGGATGCTACGGTAGATTATCATTCGGTCAATACAACTATTATTTTGCCTCTTTCCTATGTTAAGGGGATAGGTAGAAAATCTATAGAAATTGTTAGTTATCCAATAGTTAAAGGTAAGCGTTTTAAAGATTGCACAGATTTTGTGGTAAAATGCAATCCTACCAAGACTGTGTTCTGTGCTTTGATGGGAATAGAACAGATAGAAGATATCACAGACCAACAATATTCTCTTTATGAAGATTCTAAAAATACAGGTGCTTTTCGATCTTTTGGTCTTTCAGGAACGGATTTGGTTATGCAATATATGGCTGGTAAGAGAATTCTGGCAGGTCAGAAAAAATTGGATAAAATGCAAGAGAATTATGCTGATTGCATCTCCTCTCTTTTCGGATGATATTATATTAGTAAAAAACTGACGGAATCTTCCATTAGATAAGGTTATAATATAAGGAAGCAGGCTAAAATCCTATGAGTACAATGAAGAAAAGCATATTAGAAAGCGATGATGTGGAGGGGATGACCCTAACAACAGGATATGCAACTACTGTGAAAACAGGGCAAGATAGTTCAATGACATTCCATTCAGACCGCTCAATAACTATTCGTGGGCCAGTCTCCGAAAAGCGTCAGCGTGAACTCATGAAGGAAATGTTTCTTTGTTGTGTTGAAGATGTTTTACCACAGGCAGAATTTGCGTTTGAACAATTTGATCAAACTCCGGTAAAGCCATGGCCAGAAATAATTGGGGAAGCTGCTAGAAATAGATCTCCCAAATTGGATGAAGTGAAGAGAGAAGAATGAGAAAAGATCCTATACTAGAAACATTCTCGGCTGAGATTACTTTCCATGATTTATTTGGGGATGAAGTAGGATATGACGAACCTACAAGAAATTTAGAATGGAATGAAGTCCAACATGAATTGATCAAAGAGTTCATGTCGATACCTGAACCTGCGTACGAAGAATTGTTAGATAGAACAGCCGAAATGCATCTGGTAATTCCAGAAGATGTAGAAAAAATAGAACCAGATGATTTATTGAGAATGTATCATAGGGCTAATAATTATCGATGGCAATTGGCAGATATTAGA
>Ga0172370_10004117_pt1 | contig 19692 bp, 14 predicted proteins | sample LakKiv5m_FD_114538 | JGI IMG/M metagenome (GOLD analysis project Ga0172370, IMG submission 114538) | Freshwater microbial communities from Kabuno Bay, South-Kivu, Congo - kab_022012_11.5m | ecosystem: Environmental > Aquatic > Freshwater > Lake | place: Democratic Republic of the Congo...
CATCGCCATCGGCGGCTTTATGCCGCGCCGCATGATGCCTTATGTGGAAAGTCCAATGATCGGCATTGTCTCCATGATGCCCGGCCTGTCGGCGCAGGAGATGGAGATTTACATCGCCAAGCCGATCGAAGAGCAGATGGTCAATATCAAGGGGTTGCGCTACCTGCGCTCTACCTCGCAGGACGGCTTCTCCATCGTGTCGCTGGAATTTCCTTATGGCACGGACATGAAGAAGGCGCTGTTCGATGTGCAGTCGCTGATGAACGTGGCGCAGGCGAACCTGCCGATGACGGGCGCCAACCTGAAGCCGTCGTGGGTGCTTGCCATCGACCCGTTGAACATTCCGGTGCTTTCGCTGTCGTTGACCGGCGATGAACGCTGGAACGAAGACCAGTTGCGCGAGTTGGCTGACAACCAGATCGTCAATAAGCTGAAGATCGTGCCGAACGTCTACTCGGTGGTGCCTTTCGGCGGCTACCGGCGGCAACTGCAGATCATCGTGGACCGCAACAAACTGGCGGCCTACGGGTTAAGCATCACCGCGGTGCGCGACACCATCGACAAGTTCAACGTCGCCAAACCCGGCGGCATCCTGACCAGCGGCGACCATGAAGCGATCGTGCGGGTGGACAGCAAGGTGGTCTCGCCGGACGATCTGCTTGCTTTGCCGGTCATCGCGGCGACGAACCGGATGCAGGTCTCCGCCGAGGTGTCGCCGGAGACCGCGCCGCGCACCGTGCTGCTGCGCGACGTGGCGACGGTGGAGGACACGCACTGGGAGCGCCGCAGCGCCTACCACTACGTCCACGACGGCAAGGTTGACCAGTCCATCGAAGTGGCCGTGCTGCAGGATCCGGATGCCTCCTCACCCAGGGTGATCGCCGGGGTGAAAAAGGCGCTCGCGCAGTTGGAGGGGCAATATCCGGGCATCAAATTCGACGTGGCGTATGACAACGCGCACTTCGTCAACATCCTCTTCAAGAATATGTTCGAAGAGCTGGGCCTGGCCATCCTGCTCACCGGCATCGCGGTGCTCTTCTTCCTGGGCGAGTGGCGCGGCACGCTGATCAGCCTGACCACCATTCCCGTCTCGCTGTGCATGGCGCTGCTGGCGCTGATCCCGCTGGGGATGACGCTCAACTCCAGCACGCTGATCGGACTGCTGCTGGTGATCGGGCGCCTGGTGGACGACTCCATCATCGACATCCACGCGGTGGAACGCCACCTGCGCATGGGCAAGAACGCGCGTCAGGCCACCATCGACGGCATCACCGAAGTGCGGTTGGCGGTCATCGCCTCTACGCTGATGCTCTGCCTGGCGTTGATTCCGTTGCTCTTCAGCGGCGGCATCGTGCAGGAGATGTTCGTCGGGCTGGTGTGGCCGATCATCCTCGGGCTGCTGGCGTCGATGGTGGTCTCCTTCACGCTGACCTCCATCATGGCCGCCGCGCTGCTCAAGCCGCACGAGGAGCTGGTGAAGGAGCGGTCGAACTGGTTCTACGTGCGCGTGCTGCTGCCCGTGCAAGGCTGGCTTGAAGGCCTGGAGAAGGGCTACGAGCGGCTGATCCGCTGGATGCTCAAGCACCGCTTCGTGAACATGGCGCGCGTGCTGGCCACCATCATCATCGGCTTCGGCTTCTATTACTTCATCGGCTCGGAGATGATGCCGCTGGCCGACATCGGACAGGCCTACGGCGTGCTGGAGATGCAGCCGGGCGCCTCCTTCGCGGCCACCGAGAAGGCGGTCGGGCAGATCGAGCAGATGATGCTGCGGCATCCGGAGATCGAGAAGGTCTCCACCGAGATCGGCGCGGAGTCGGCCTTCGAGGCGACCGGGGCCTACTACACCGGGTACGCCATGCCGTCGGTCAACGCGGCCACCTTCATGATCACGCTCTCCGACAAGTCGGAACGCAAGCAGACTATGTGGGACGTCATCGACAGCGTGCAGCAACAGGCGATCGCCACCTTGCCGGGCATCCGCCGCTTCCAGATCAAGGAGATGGGCTCGGACGTGATGGCCTCCTCCGCGGCGCCGATCCAGTTGCTGGTCTACGGCAAGGACCCGGAGAAGCTCGCCGAACTGGGCAACGGGGTGGCGGACATTGCCCGCAACACGCCCGGCATGTTCCAGGTGGCGACGAGCTGGGATATGACCCAACCGGACTACGAGGTGAAGGTCGATCCGGTGCGCGCGGCGCAGGTGGGCATGAGCGTGGCCGACATCGCCGACCAGGCGTACTACGCGCTGAAGGGCGGGTTAACGAGCGAATTCTGGCGGTTGCCCAACCTGCGGCAGAACACCATCCTGGTGCGGTATGCGGAGCAGAACCGCGCCGGCGTGGCCGACCTGGCGCACACCTTCATCACCACGCCGGACGGCCGGCAGATTCCGCTGAACGCGGTGGCGACCATCACCTACCGCCAGGCGCCGTCCATCATCGAGCATGACGGGATGCGGCGCGCGGTCAACATCATGGGCTACTACCGCCTCGGCAGCAGACCGTCGATGGACCTGTCCATGGACGTGCAGATGCAGGCGATGCAAAAGTTGAGCTTCCCGCCGGGCTACGGCATTGAAACGCGCGGCGACATGACGCAAATGATGGATTCTTTCAAGCGCCTGCTGATCGGCCTCGTGCTCGCCGTCATCTTCATTTACCTGGTGCTGGTGGCGCAATTCCGCGGCTTCCTGCAGCCGCTGCAAATGATCTTCTCGCTGCCGCTGGAGTTGTCCGGGGTATTCCTCTTCCTGTTCCTGATGCACCAGGCGTTCAGCACGGTGTCCATCTTGGGGGTGATCGTGCTCACCGGCATGGACATCACCACCGCGATCCTGCTCATCGACCTGATTATGAAGTACCGCGAGCAGGGCATCCCACGCGACGAAGCGGTGGCCACCGCGTGCCCGCAGCGACTCCGGCCTATCCTGATGACGGCGGCGATCACCATCATCGCGCTGTCGCCGGTGGCGTTCTTCCCAAAAACGGGTATGGATGCTTATAGCCCGTTGGGCACGGCGGTGATCGGAGGGTTGATTGTGGGCACCTTCCTGTCGCTGCTGGACATCCCGATCCTGCACACGTATGCGGATGATTTCATCAATCTCATCGTGCGCGCGCGCAACCGGATCTTTGGTGCCCAAACCGTGCCGATAGAAGAAAAGGAATTGGAACAGGTATGAAGATGAAATTACGGACGAGCACTATCATTACCTTTCTTATCGTGCTGGCATTCGGCGGCTTCTCGCTGGTCCAGCGCCGGAAAAGCGACGCCAGGCCGCCTATTATCGAGCGTAAGGTGGAGGCGACGATCGCGAGCGGGGTCGCTCCGGCGCCGGAATTTCTGCTCCAGCATAAGAAAGAGCTGGCGCTGACCGTGAAACAGGAGCAGCTAATAACCGAATTGGCAACCGCCTATCGCCGGGATATCGCGCCGGCGCAACGGCAGATGGATACAGCGGCGAAGGAATACCGGCAGTTCATGACGCAAGCGCAAAAAGAGAACCATTCCGACACGGAGAAACTGCGGGAGCATGGCGGCGACGTGCAACGCCTGTCCGGCGTCATCGCCGCCACCCGGCAGGCATATTGGAGACATGCACAGGCGATGCTGACGGAGGAGCAATTGCGGAAGGTGGATGGGCTGCTGCCGCAAGCGACTATCAAGGATTTACGTTAAGGGCAAGGCGCCGGTGACCGTCCGGCAATTCATTCGCACGTCCGACTTCCGGTTCCAGTCGCCGCAGAACCGGCAAAGCGAATTCCTCGCCATGGGCAGATGGTCGTGCTGGCGATCTACCTGCGGCAGAAAAGATCGCCGGAATCGAAACTGGTCGGCGCGCCGCATCGGCAAACCGGAGACTGATGACTTCTTCCACTACCTGGCGCCTTTCCCCAACCTGCCGCCGCTGCAGGCTGACCTCCGCTTCTACCTCGATCACGGCGTGAAGGGCATCTTCATGCAGGGCGACGGCAACAGCCCGGGCGGCGATTTCGCCGAGTTGAAGGCCTGGCTCATCGCCCGCCTGCTGTGGAACCCGAAGCCGGAGATGGCCGACGCGCGCTGGGAATTCCCGCGCGGGGTCGGCCGGATTCGCGAATTCATTTGAAGTGGTAAAGCGGTCGAAGACGAAGCTGATCCTGTGGGCTACGGTTGATAGCGGTCTGGTGCTGCACCGAACGATCGCCCTCGGGCGCGACAATACGCTGGCGGTGACCACCGAATCACGTAACCCAGCTCGACCTGCCCGTCCCCTACTGCCTGCGCGCGCACCTGGAGATCGACCTGGGCGCGCCGGTGGCCGAATTACAATGGTGGTTCCTCATCGATGGCAAATGGGCGCCGCGGGAAGCCGGCAAGCACAGCCCCGCCGGCTCCTGGTACGAAGGCGATGTGCCGGAAGGCTGGCTCTTCTGGTCGGAAAAGACTAGGCGCGGATTATGGCAGCGCTGGGAGCGCGATGAGGTGGGCGCCGTCTATCTGGGCGGCATTTCGGTGGAGCCGAACACGCTGGCGCTGGACCTGGCTACCGCCCGCGCGAACGTCGAAATACCCTCCGGCGGCAGCCGGCAAATCAAGCATCGATTCAGGTGGATAAAAAATATGAAAATTGTGTTACAATAGGGTCGGTTCGCAGCAGAACCGAGCGCAGGACTCCAGCCCGCGACCATAACTGTGCTCACATTCAGACTCCTGAAGGAGGTTTACATGACAGACGACAATACGCAGAACCCGGAACCGCAGACTCCCCCGCCGCCACAGCAGCAGGTGCCGCCGCCCGCAGCCGCGGGAACTCCAACCCCTACGACAAGCAATAGCGAGAACAAGATCTTCGCAATTCTTAGTTACCTGCCATTCCCAATCTCACTTGTTGGCATTATCATCATTATCACCCAGAAAAAAGACGACAGATATGCCGTCTTCCATGCCAAACAGGGCATCGTATTACTGGTAGCATGGGTAATCTCCGGTGTTCTCTGGGGAATTCCTGGCCTTAATATAATTGCCGGTCCGATAGTAAATTTAGCGCTGTTTATCGTGATGATTATTGGCATTATCAATGCGGCTAATGGGGAAGAAAAGCCATTGCCCGTGTTGGGACAATTTGCCGATAAATTCAATATCTAATAGTAGATTATTACGACGGATGACAAATAGAGGCTCGATGTTCGATATGACTCCTGCCCTCTACTGTATCAATACGTCTGCTGGACGATTCAAACAGTCTCCGCTTTTCGCCGCGCCTCGCTGACCGCCTTGAGGATGCGCAGATCGACTTCCAGGTTATAACGGAAGTCGCGGTCGCCGCGGATTTCATCGACGAAGGCGCGACATTCGATTTCCGCCAGATCGAGCTGCGGAAGCGGAGGGAATTCGACTGTCTCTTCGCCGCGCGTGAACGTTTTCGGCATGCCGGTTCGCCATTCGACGACCCCCTCGCTGCCGATGATGAGACCGCGGTCAACGTCGGGGAGATCGGCGCCGGCGCAGTAGGTGAAGACGGCCTGCCCGCCGCCGGCGAACCGGACGCACATGGTGGCCGCGTCGCGCCCCTGCGCCTGCACGTGCCGGCCTTCGACCGCCTCCGCTTCGCCGAACAGCTCGAAGAAATTCACCGCGTTATACGGCAACAAGGCGAACCCGCCGCCGCTGAGCGAGAAGTCGCGATACCAGCGACGCTCCGGACCGGCATCGTAGCAGGCCGTCGCCTCCGCATATAGCATCGTTCCCGTCCGGCGCAGGTCGGCGATCTCGCGGTCGTGCTCCGGGTGGTAGCGCTGTTTGGTCGCATGGTGCACGACCAGCTTCCGCTGCTCCGCGATATCGGCCAGCTCCCGCGCCTCATGGTAGTGCAGGCAGAGCGGGGTTTCTACCATCACGTGCTTGCCCGCCCGCAGCGCCGCCCGCGCCTGCTCGTAGTGAAAGACGTGCGGGGTGGCGATCACCACGGTGTCCACCTCGGTACTCGCGCAGACGGCCTGCCACTCGTCGACCGCCGGCGCGCCAGTCTCGCGGCTGAATCTTTCTCGCGAAGCGGCGGAACGTGACCACCCCAGCGTCACGCGGCAGCCGTCGATGCCGGCAAAACGCCGCGCCCGTCCGATCACCCAATTCCCGGCGCCCAGGATGCCGAAGCGAATATCGTTCATCTTCTTATCCTCCCCGCCAATGCCCGCAGATCACCGCAGATCACCGCAGATCAGCGGATTTTTCGCGACTTTTTTTAACGGATAACCGTTCACGGAGACTGTTGGGCACTATGGGGACAGTCCCAACGGCCTCCATGAACAGTTACCGAACACCAGGTAAATCATACAGCAAGCCCCGGAGCGCAACAAGGGTAAGGGGAAGGACAAGGCGAATAAAAGCTTTCCAAACATAGCGGCACTGTTCGTCTAGGACAGTCCCAAACGATGATGGGAGAAGGTTCAGGCACTTGCACGTAGAATTGGATAGCCACTCTCCCGTGAATCGAGGAAAGCACCGTTGTCTACAATTGAAATTATTCCTATCATCCCTTTCGAGGATGGCGTAGCGGAAGGCAGGCAGCTCGGGCGCGCGCAACTGCTGCGCCGCACCGCGGAACTGCTGGAGGATAAATACCTCAAACCCACGCTGGGCGAGATGTCGCGCGCGGAGGTAGCGCAATACGTGATGAGCCGCCTGGAGGCGCCGCCGGATTACGGCGCTTACCCGGAGCTGGAGGATATCTACCCGGAACGGCTCGACTTCCTGCGCGGGTTGGCGCAAGGGGCTGAATGCACGCTTAAGGAGGCGGCGGTCTACCATTACGCGGCTTACCGGCAATATATCGAGGCGTTCTGGTGGTCGCTGCAGGCACAGCCGGAGCCGGGACACTGCTCGGGGGTGATGTTCGACGGGCCGGACGGCGTCATCGGCGGGCAGAGCGCGGAATCCGGCCCCCCACCGAAGCCGGAGGATTACCGTTTCCGCCCGCCGAGACCCTACGCCGGGCTGAAACAGTTGAAGACGAAATTCCCCAAGCTGACGCTGCGCAAGCCGCGCACCGGCTATATCGAGAGCTGGGGCGTGGGCAACGAGAAAGGCGTGGCGCAATTCTGCGGCGTCTCCGCCAGCGTGCTGATGGACGAGCATATCGAGGACACCTGGCCGGTAAATGATGTGCCGCTGTTGCGCTTCGCGGGCACGGTGCGGGAATTCGCCACGCTCTATCAGCGCTACTCGCTGCATAACTGGACGCGCTCGAACCAGATCTGGGCCGATGTCAGCGGCGACGCGGTGGCGGTGGAGAAGTGCTTCCGCCGCATCGGCCTGCGCTTCATCGGCGACGACCGCACGCTCTGGGTCACTGAAGGCCATTACGACACCCCGGAGATGTTCGCCTACATGCGGGCAAAACGGCTGGAATTCCTGGAAAAGGCCGGCCGGCACCTGGGCGCGGGGGATATGCAGTATGCCACCGATTGCCACGTGCGCTTCACCCGCCTGGCCGAGTTGTGCCACGAGCCGTGGGACCGCGGCTACGAGCATATCCGCCGCGTGCTGACCGACCACGCCCCCTTCCCCCGCGCCGTATGCCGCCACGGCGGCCCGGACACCGCGCCTTACGACGAGTCGGTAACCATGGGCAGCGGCTTCTCCGATCTCACGCACAACCGCTCCTTCTCCCGCGGCTGGATCCCCTGGAAGAAGTTCCCCTGCCAGGTGGCGGAGAAGGTGACGCAGTATCCGGAGAGACCTGGGATTAGAGATTAGGGATAAGTTCTTTTTGAAGGTACTAACCCCTAATCCCTAATCTCTTACAAAACCATGACTGTACTATTCGGGATCATCTCACTTTTCACGGTTCTTGCCGCGGCGCTGGTGCTGGCGCGGATGGCGGGGGTGCGGACGCGCGTGGCGTTCTGGCTGGCATGCGCAGTGCTGGTTTCGGCGATCATCGTATTGCAGGGGTATCTGCTCTCGTGTGGGGAGCAGTTGAACAGCATAGGCTGGTGGGCGCTGGCGGGGGTGGCGACGCTGGCGCTGGCGTGCCTGCCGCTGCCTTTCAGTCCGGTGTTGCGCGCGCGCTGCCTGCGCGGGCCTGAGATGGCGCGGGACATCGAGCAACGCATTAACCGGGCGAACCGGAAGAGCTTTTCCGCCCGCCTGCTGCTGGTAATGGCAGTCACGACGGGCGTGGTAACGGCGATTAATTTTATCGAGGCGGCCACGCTGGAGCCGGCCACGCCGGACGCCCACCAGTATCACCTGGCGCGGATGGTGCATTACCTGCAGCAAGGCCATCTGGGCTATTACGACGCCGGTTACTGGGCGCAGGTGGTCTACCCGAAGGTCGCCACCGTGCTGCACCTTTACGCTTATCTCACCTCCGGTTTCGCCGCCATGACGCAATTGGCGCAGTTCCTCGCCTACCTGGCAAGCATGCTCGCGGTTTACGGAATATGCCGCCTGCTCGAACAACGACGACAGGCCGCCGTCTTCGCCGCCGGCATCTTCGGACTGCTGATCATCAATCTGACCGAGGCTTCCACCGCGCAGAACGACCTGATCCTCACCGCCTTCATCGGCGCGGCGCTATACTTCGTGTTCGCCTATCGAAAATGGCGGGAAGCGAAATACCTGGCGCTGGCCGCGATTGCCTTCGCGCTGGCAGTGGGAGTGAAGGCGACATTTCTGGTCACGCTGCCGCCGCTGACCCTGCTGGCGGGATACGCGCTGTTTGCCTTGCCGCGAATCTCCGGCAGGCATCTCGAGGTGGCGCTCGCTTCGTTGGCCATCGCCGGCGCGGTATTAGTGCTGCCGTCCGGTTACTGGGACAACCTGCGCCGTTTCGGCGACCCCTTCGGCCCGCGCGAGGCCCGCGCGAAATATACACAGGAAGACAAATCGGTCGCGAGCTTTGCGGCGGACGGTGTGCTCAACACGCTGCGCTACGGGGTGGATTTCCTGGTGCTGGACGGCTGGTATCCGGCGACGGGCGCCGATAAGCTGCAGGAAGCGCTAACCTCGCTGCCGCGCGCTGTCTTCTCCGGATCGCACATAAACCTTGAAAATCCGCGAGGCGCCAGGCCGCAATTCCCATTTTCCTATCGAAAACATATCCGCGCGGATGAGACACGTTCCTCCTGGGGGATGCTGGGGTTTCTGCTGCTCTGGCCGGCGGTATGGCTGGCGCTGGCCGGCAAGAGGTATTCGGCGCCGATGAAGCTGTTTGCCGCCGCCGCGCTGCTGTATTACCTGGCGCTGTGCTTCATCATTCCCTACGATCCGTTTCACGGGCGCTTCTTCACCACCGGGGCGCTGTTCGCGCTGCCGCCGCTGGCCGCGTTTTTCGCCATGCCGCATTCCCGGTTGGGCCGTGTTTTTCTATGGGTGATAGTGGCATTGGGGTGCGTCAATGCCCTCATCGCGGTTTCATTCCGCACCGGTTCGTCGCTCATCCCACACCGCGATTACCAGGGCAACGCCATGCCGTCGATATTCACGCTGACGCAATCACAGCTTTTACTGCGCGAGGCGCCGGGGCTGGATCTGTTCCTGTTCGACTCCCTGGTTCCGCCCCATGCCGTGGTCGCCCTCGATGTGCAGCGCATTCCGCCGGAATACCTGTTTTTCGGTGACAAGTTCACCCGGCGCCTGATCTCGCTCCGCCCGTTCGACGGGCCGCGCAAGCCGCTGCCGCCGGAAGCGCAATATCTCATTTATGACGAGACATCGCCATATTTCGCGCCGGGAGCGCAACTGACCCCGCCGGATTATCCGCTGGGGGCGATTTATCTGCGGGAAGTTCGCGCTCGTTCAGTCGATAAATGAGGAAGCCATCGACGCCCTGGTCATCGGCTCGAGTTTTGAACGCGTAGGTGATCTGCTTTTCCAGTATATACGACTTCGCCACCATCTCATCCACCCACGCCGGCAGCTCCAGCTCCTCCGTCAGCGACAGGCTGCGATGCATTTCGATGACAATGCAGGACGGCGGCCTGGCGGCCAGGTCGCGCCGAATTTCCGCCTCGACGCCCGGAGAGTTAAGGAAATACTGGTTGAAATACCGGCTGGATGAGCGCCGGCCCGAGCGCGCGAGAATCTGATTGGCATTGTAAACGCCGAAGGTATAAATGAAGTCGTTTACCGCCGTGTGCTCGCGCACCCAGGTATGCGCCGCTCGCGCGGCGCGGGCATGATCGCTCAACGGCTGCCAGCCCAGCGGCGGCAACCAGATGAACGCGATCGAGACGGCGGCCAGCACCCGATGCGGCCAGCGCGGCAGCGGCTCCCGCGTGAAATTACCGCCGAGTAATGCCCGCAAGGTCAGGCCGCCGAGCAGCGCCAGCGGCGGCAGCGCCTGCCGCAGTTGATGGCCCCAGTATGTTCCCGACGAATTCACCGCGAACAGCTCGATCAGCAACCAGGCCACCAGGCCGGCCACGGGCACGCCGGCAGGCAGACGCCGGCGCACCGCCAGGAAAACCACGCCGAGTAGCAGGTAAAACTGGAGATCGACCGCTTCCAGGACGTGCATCGCCCGGTTCCAGCGAAACAGCGGCGAGGAAACCGAGCTGCCGGATTTTCCGAGCGCCAGCCAGGCGCCGTGCAGGTAATCCGAAAACGAGACGCCGCCGAGCAGCAGCGGAAGCACGCTGGCAAAGGTGACCAGCACGACCCCACTCGCGAAGACCAGGCAATCGCGCGCGACGGCGCCAGCCGTCCGCGCGTGAAGCGGTTTGAGCGACAGGTAGAGCGCAAACAACCCGAGCATGGTGGCGAGGGCGGTCTGCTTGAAGGCGACCGCCGCGCCTATGCCGCAGCCGGCAAAGAAGATGGCGGCCAGATGTGCCCGCGGCGATGCCGTCTGCCGGGCGGCAACAAGCAGCCAGACCGCCGGCACGGAGAAGGCCAGCATGAAGGTCTCGGCCTGCGCGGTGAAGGGAGCGTCCATCACCGAGCTGGCGGTGGTCAGCCCATAAATCAGCAGGGCCAGCAATCCCGTTCCCCGCCCGGCCAGCCGCCGGCCTATCGCGTAGATTCCATACCCGGTCAGCGCGCCGGCGAGGATACCGAGCAGGCGTGGAAACCAGTAATTAACGCCGGTCAGCAGGTTGCTCGCCGTGAACAGGTAGAAGATGCCGGGAGTTTTATTCTCCACCGCGCCGGTGTAAGGCGGCAGGCCGAAGCGCAGCCAGGCATGGGCTACGTAGTTCCAGATCGCTTCGTCGTTGAACATGGCGCGGTTATGCGTGGCGAAGGCCTGCATTGCCAAAACCGCCGCCAGCAGCGCGGTCAAGGTCAGGGGATGGGCAAAAAAAGCAACGATGCGGAGGATGCGCTCCGGTTTATCCGGCTCCGGCGCTTCCGGCAGCGCTTCGCGTTTGACCCAGGCCCGGATGGCGGTCGAGGAGAGCGCGAGCAGCAGCGAAATGAGCAGCAGCAGGCGCAGATCGCCGAGAAATTCGGTTTTGGGCGCGCAGAGTCCCGCGATGAATACCGCAACCGCGCAGGCGGCAATGAGAATGAGCTGTGACCGCGGCGAAAAATGCTTCATCGGTAACCTGCCGGCAGCTATTATACCATGCTTGCCCTCGCCTGGCGGAATTCCTCCTTGACCATGCTGAAAACGGCGTGACCTTATTGAACGACAAGGTATTTCGCCCGGATCCGGCTTTATAAGGGAATGAAGGCTATTTCACTTGCTATGACATTTCTCGCCCAATCCGGTACAATAGTCCGGGAAATGCCGATAGAGCGCGCGCAAAACAGAATACATCGCCGGTCCCGCCCATCCGCCATCCCTATGCTGGTTGCCCTGCTGGTGTTCGGCATGGGGATCGTGAACGTGCTCTCCGCCCTGGTCGGCATCTCTTCCAGCCGCCTGGCCCTCCTCATGCCATACCTGCCGCTGGAGGTGCGTCACGGCACACGCACACTGACGGTGCTGGCCGGATTGATGCTGATTCTGCTGAGCTGGTCGATCCTCCGCCGCAAGCACCGCGGGTGGATAGCGGCGATGCTGCTGCTCGGTACTTCCGCCGTGCTGCACCTGATGAAGGGTTTGGACTATGAAGAGTCCATCACCGCCGTCTGCGCCATGGTCGTGCTATTTGCCGCCCGTGATGAATTCATCGTGCGCAGCGATCCGCGCGCGATCCGCGACGCCATTATTTTCAGCCTGGCGGCTGCCGGCGGGTGGCTGCTCTACGGCCTGCTGGGCATGTATCTGCTGCGGCATCAATTTCAGCCCGATTTCACGCTGGGCCGTGCGTTTTCCACCCTCCTCGACGTGCTCGTGCAGACGCCTCGACCGGAGCTGACGCCGGCGCCGGTAGCGCATCCTTCTCACCTGCTGCAGCGCGATGCCTACTGGTTCCTGGATTCGCTGGTCGTCGCGGCGTTCGGCTGCGCGCTGTATATTGCCGGCGCGTTGATCCGTCCGGTGGCCGCCTCGCTGCACGCGCTGGATCACGAGCGCGAGGAAGCGCGCCGCATCCTCAATAAGCATGGCGGCACGCCGCTCGCTTATTGGACGCTCATGCCGGGGCTTTCCTATCTGTTTTCGCACGATCGCACCGCCTTTCTCGCGTACCGGGTGGTGGAGGAGACGGCGATCGTGCTCGGCGATCCGCAGGGCGAAGATGCGGCCTGTCCAGCGCTGATCGACGAGTTCGCCCAGCTCTGCCATCGCAATGATTGGCGGCCTAGCTGGTATCAGGTGATCGGCGATTGCCTGCCGGCCTTCGGCAACCACGGTTGGCGCGCGGTGAAGATCGGGGAGGAAGCACTGATCGATCTGCCTTCACTGGTATATACCGGCAAGGAATGGCAGTCAATACGCACGGCACTGAATCGGGTGCCGCGGGAAGGGTACGCGGCGGTATGGTACGACGCGATGAACGACCCGCGCGGTTGGCTGCCTGAACTCACCCGAATTTCTCGCGCATGGCTGGCATCACAGCATGGCGAGGAGAAGGGTTTCTCGATGGGCACGTGGGAACTGGCGTTGCGCTTCGGCCGCGAACAACGCCTCCTGGTGCTGCACGACGTGGAAGAGCGACCGGCGGCGTTCCTTAGCTTCGTTCCGATCTACGGCCGGGAAGGCGGCTGGTCCCTCGACCTGATGCGCCGCCGGGCGGAGACACCGCCCGGCGCAATGGAATTCCTGCTGGCCACCGCGCTGGCGACCTTCCGCGACGAAGGCGCGCAGGTCGCCTCACTGGGATTGTCCCCGCTGGCGAGCATCACCCCCACCGACACTACCGGCGCACCCGAATTGCTGGAACGCATCCGACAGTTGATCTATCAGCACTTCAACAGCTTTTTCAGTTTCCAGGGTCTGCATCACTTCAAGAAAAAATTTCAGCCGCGTTGGGAGCCGCGTTACCTGGTCTACCCTTCGCTCGCCGCCATGCCCCGCGTAATCCTCGCGCTGATGCGGGCGCACGGCAGCCGGAAAAAGCCTCTTGCCACGAACCGTTCCGATACGTAGAATTAAGGCATGAAAATCTACATTATGACCGACATGGAAGGCGTGTGCGGTGTCGTCAACCACGATGACTGGGTCATTCCTTCAGGCCGTTACTACGCGGATGGGCAACGACTGCTGGTAGAAGAGGTAAACGCGGCGGTGGAGGGCTTTCTGGAGGCCGGCGCAAGCGAAATTACGGTGGTGGACGGCCACGGCGCGGGGGGAATAGTGCCGTCGCAGCTTCACCGGCGCACGACCTATGTCCGGGTGTTCTGGTATCCCTTTGCCCTCGATGCCGGCTTCCACGCCGCCGCCTGGATCGGCCAGCACGGAAAGGCCGGCATGCCCTTCGCGCATATCGCCCACACCGGCTGGTTCAGCACGCTTGATTCGCGGATCAACGGCTTATCGGTCGGTGAATTCGGCGAGATCGTACTCTGTGCCGAAGAACTGGGGGTGCCTTCCATCTTCGGCGCCGGCGACGACGCCTTCCGCCGCGAGGCGCGGGCGCTGCTGCCCGGCATCGAGACGGTGGCGACGAAGTGGGGACTGAAAGAAGGCGCCGGCGACGAGTGCAGCCTCGAGGAATACATGAAGCGGAACGTGAGCGCCCGCCACCTGCACCCCGAGCGCGCCCGCGAGCTTATTCGTGAAGGCTCCTATCGCGCGCTGACCCGCTTCCGCGAGCAGCCGGATAGTTTTTCTCGTCTCAAGCTCGACCCGCCCTACCGTGAAGTGACCCGCCTCCGCCACACCGCCACGGAACCAGCCAAAACCATGGTGAGGGAACACCCAACCAGCGTCATCGCCCTGCTGCAGAGCCAGGGAGTGGAACGAGGCGCAGAGAATAAATAATTAATCATTTCAATCTTTTAACATCTGTCAATCTTTATACCTGCATCCCGCCAAAAATATAGGGAGTAACGCGCATGCGTATTCAAGCCAATTATTACCAGCAATTTGACGCGAATTTCACCCTTGATGTGCCGGCGGAAGGATACGGGGGGTGGCAGCGGGCGGAGATCGAGATCGCGCCGGAGCACACCGCCTTCGCGGTCATGCACGCCTGGGATTGCGGCACGCGCGAGGAATTTCCCGGCTGGTATCGAGCGGTGGAATATATACCGCGCGCGGACGATATCTGCCGTGCCATCTTTCCGCCGCTACTCGCCGCGATTCGCCGCTCGCCGCTCCGGCTCTTCCACGTGGTGGGCGGCGGGGAGTGTTATAAATCCTACCCCGGCTACCAGGCGACCGTCGAACTGGCCGGTCCGGAGCCCGCGCCGCTGCCACAGGTGGACGGAGACCCGGTGCGAGAGCGGCTGGATCAATTCCGCCGCGAGCATGTCTTCGTCGGCCCGCACAACGAGGAGGACGTGCGGCGCGGCTTCGCGCGGCTGGACTTTCCCGCCGAGGCCCGCCCGCTGGGCAACGAGCCGATTGCGGAGCACGATCGCCAGCTCTTCGCCCTGTGCAAGGCCCACGGCATCAACCACCTGGTTTACCTGGGCTTCGCCATCAACTGGTGCCTGTTGATGTCCCCGGGCGGCATGCTGGATATGAGCCGCCGCGGCGTGATGTGCTCAGCGATCCGCCAGGCGGTAACCGCAGTGGAAAATAAAGAATCCGCCCGCCGGGAGCTATGCAAGAACCTCGCCCTCTGGCGCGTAGCGCTGGCCTTCGGCTTCGTCTTCGACGCACACGACGTGCTGGCGGCGCTTAGAGAATACAAGCGGAGTTCAAGAAAAAAATGATTGAAAAGATGTTAATAATGATTAAAAAGATAATTAATTAATCTTTTTAACTGCTTGAGGTAATTGCAAAACTTCCCGGCTATGCCACAGAACTTCCTAATCACGAATGGTCAGGTTTCAATCGGGAAGGTTACACAAATTACCTCTATTTATTTTTGCAAAAATAAATAATTATCATAGCAATCATTTATACATCTTTTCAATCATTATTAAAAGCGAGTCCCGCTTTTATTTATGAAAGGAGAAAGGTATGAGACGCACTTTTTTCCTTGAACTCCGCTTTTATCCCCCACTGGGCAGCAGTACCGAGAAGGTGCTGCCCTGATTCGGACCCGGACTGTGCACCGCCACTTTGCCGCCGTGCAGCTCGACGATGCTTTTTACCAGCGACAGCCCCAGGTGCAGACCGCCGGCGAGATCGTCGTTATCCGGTTCCGCAAAGGGGCGGAACAGCACCGGAAGCTGTTGCGGCGTAATGCCGTGGCCCGTATCGCTGACGTCCAGGCGCGCGAAAGGTTCCCGCAACGAGGCGGACAGCGTCACCGTTCCGCCGGAGGGCGTATATTTCACCGCGTTATCCAGCAGGTTGCAGATCACCTCGTGCAGGCGCTTGACATCCGCATAGACGGGCAGCGTTTGCCGGGGACACCGCCAGACCAGCTTGATGCGATGAGTTTCAAACATATTCCGCATTGCCCTGCCGGCGCTTTCGGCCACTTTCCACAGGTCGGTTGCTTCGCGCCGCAACGTAAAGCGTCCGTGGATAAGCCGCGAAACCTCCAGCAGGTTGTTCAACATGCGCGACTGGCCCTCGGCATTGCGCAGGATGATCTGCAGTGCTTCCGGCGCCAGCGTCGGGACATCCAGCGCCTCCCGCGCCCACCCCATGATATTAGCCAGCGGCGTGCGCAATTCGTGGGTGAGCATCGAGAGGAAACGGCTTTTCGCCCGTTCAATATCGGTGCAATCGGCGTAATCTTCCAACGATACAACGGCAAAGGAAGGCTTCCCTTTTTCATTTCGGATCAGCGAGAAGACTAACCGACCCCAGAGAATCACGCCATTTCGGCAGACAATGCGTTTCGCAACTTCGTAATCGTCCGTCTCGCCTGCCAGCAGCGACCGGAACATATCGCGATCCACCAGTTGGTCGTCGAGATGGCACAGCCGGCTGAAGGGAAGCTGCATCAATTCATCCGCGGAGTAGCCCAGCATTGCCTGCAACGCCGCGTTGCTTTCGACAATGCGGCCTTCCAGGTCCAAGCGCGCAAAGCCGACGTGGGTCTGCCTGCATTGGCCGATCCCGGCAAAAACAAGCGCTTCATCTCGACTATCTACCGGTGCTGTCTGGGCTGCTGTTACCGTGTTCCCGGCGCTCATTCACACACTCCTGCCGAGTTTGTACCCCCTTGCACCGCGTTTTGCGCGTTCCACAGCGCCAATGCGGCCGAACTTGTCCCGTATAGAGCACAAAGTTTGAGTGATTAGTGATAAGTGATAAGTACCATTCGAGTAGTAGTACCTGAGAGATTGAGAACCCTTCGTAAAAACAAGTTGTTGAGTCATCATTGCGCCAAACAGGCAAGCTGTGTTCGGTGGTTGAGTAGGCAGGTAAGCTGACCGATTCTTTCCACAGCTATGTTGCCGTATCGAAACCACCGCGTGGAAAGCCTGATGGAGAGCCTGAATTGTTGGGTTGTGGGCATAGCCCACGTTAGATCATTATTACGTCAAACCAGGCCAGCTAAATCCGGTTGTTGAGTAGGCAGGTAAGCTGATCGATTCTTTCCACGGCTATGTTGCCGTATCGAAACCACCTCTGCGCGGTACTCTGCGGCATGAGTGGAAAGCCTTCCGGTTAATCAGTCATTCACCATTCACCACTCACCATTCACCATTCACCATTCACCATTCACATGCCGCCCAACAGCGAGCCGTAATAACTTGACCAGAACCAGATGATGAAGACGGCAACCGGCACGCCGATCAGCACGTACATGACCAGTTGCGCGCGGACGGGGAGGGTTTTGAGCTGGGCGTCGAGCTCCATGCGGATGTATTGCGCCACGCGGTCCAGCGATTCGCTCACCGCGCCGCTGGTCTCGCCGCTCTGCACCATGTAGATGATCTCCCGCGGGAAGATGCGGGTAGCGGCGAGCACTTCCGAAAGGGTAGCGCCCTCGCCCAGACGCTTGAGCTGATCGTTCACCCGATGCTTCAGATGCGAGTTGTTCGAGGCGCGCGCCGCGCACTCCAGCGACTCCATGGGGGGCACGCCGCCCCTCCATAGCGCGCCGAGCACCTGCATGAAGCGATACTGCATCTGCAGGTGAAGGATGGGACCGATCAGCGGCATATGTGAGACGATTGCCTGCGCCACCCGCGCTCCGCGCGGCGAGCGGGTGTAAACGCGCCAGGCGGAGCGCAGCAATATTATGGCGGCCACGATGCTAATGAAGCGCAGGAAAGCATAACCAAGCTGGTTAAACACGGAGTTGAGATTGCCTTGTTGCGCGTGCCCTACCATGACTACGATGAGGATGACCAGTATGAAGACGAAGAAGGTCGCTATCAGCGGCAGCAGCTTCACGCCCACCTGATAGCGCATCTCCATTTCCATCTCGAGGGTTTCCGCGATGCCGGCCATTGCCTCCGGCAGGTTGCCGCCCATTTCCGCCGCGCGCACCACGTTCGTTTCCCATTCGGGGAAGACGCTATGGTAGCGCGCCATCGTTTTCCATATCTGCTCGCCGCGGTGGGCGGAGTTCGCCATATCCTTCACCATCGGGCGCAGGTACCGGGCCACATTGTCCTGCAGGTACATGAGCGATTGGCCTACGGAGATACCGGCCTTGAGCAGGTGTTCGAGCTGGCGATACATCTGCACGCGCTGTTTCAGGGTAACGCCGATGATGCCCGGTCCGCGGGCGATGGGCCGGGTAGCGGGGTCGCGGGGAGCGCGGGCGGGACGGGAACCGACAAGCGCCGGTTTCGCCGCTGCTGCGACGGAATTCGGCGCTTCCCTCCCGGCGCGCGACGGACGGGCGGCGCCCAGCGGCGTCTCGCAGGCAAAGCAGCGCTGCTTCCGCTCACTGTTCTCCGTCCCGCAACGCGGGCAGATTATCATCTTTGTCGCCATGATGCCGTCCTGGGTATATTATAACAGTTTTGAGTTTTTAGTTTTGAGTTGAAACTCAAAACTCTTCCTGGAATGCTTCCCATTCCCGCCAGGCATGCACGGTGACATGGGTGGTGGGCGGGAACCAGGCCAGGCGCAGGCGGAGGGTGCGTGTTTCGCCGGGTTGCGCGTCCCATACATTCCAGGCGAAGTCCCAGGCGGGCGAGGCCAGCCCGGGCACGGCGGAATAGCCGGCGCCCGACGGCGAGATGAAGAAGCGAAAATCGCGGTGCTGGTCGGTCATCAGCAGGAACACCATCTCGTGGATCATGCCGAAATACATCGGGTAATCGAAGGTTTTGCCGGAAAAGGACCGGTTGAACGCTCCGTTCTGCTCGCGAAAGCGATCCGCGCCGATACGGCGTTCCCATGGGGCGTGGTGATCATCATCCAGCCCGGTTGGAAAGACCGTCGCCGCCTCGCCGTGCACCAGCGGGGTGAGCGCCGTCCAGACGTTGTTTTCGATGAAATGGATGGAGCGGTCGCGCGGGCTGGCCATGTAGCTGCACCAGTAGAATTCGACCGGATTGGGGATCGTCCCGCCCTCCGTGAAGCGCGCCGCGAAGGTGTAATCCACATAGTATGGCGCAACCAGCCGGTAAGTTCCCGTCGTCGTCATATATGGCGTTCGCTCATCGGCGGGCCGCGCCAGCCGCGCCGCCGACTCGTCGATAACCTCCAACACCGGCCCCGTTCCCCGGTGCGCTCCGGCGATCAATCCCGCGTAGGCCGACTGAAACGGGCTGGCCGGACAGGCAGTGTGCGTCAGCGACCAGATGCCGCTGTACTGCCGTCCCCCCGGCCCGCGCGGCGTATCGTCGCCCACGATGGCCGCCAGCTCGCCGGCGCGCAGGAAAACGCAATGTTCGCCCCTCATCTCAGCGGCCATCTTCCCCCCCCCCCTTCAACGCACACAGTATAGGAAGCAGGGCGGGGTGATGTCAACGCGACAAGATGGTTCTCGCTCAATGGTCCCGCTGTTTGCCAATTGTGCTTACAAAACTTAACCTGCTGTTTGCTTTACGATTTTTTCAAATGGTAGTATTGTATAAGTGAGTTATCAAATCTTTATGATTCAAGTTTAAGCCCTTCAATACCGGTAAGGCAATAAATTTGCAGCCGGAAGGGTATAACCTATCCGAATTTAAGGAGGATGATCAAATGAGAAGAATTTCAGGTTATTCAACAAGCTTCTGTATTGGTTCAACGTGAATTGGAGAGTTTACCCGTCTCTGATTAGTTTTTGGGTTTATCGCTTTGTAGCTGAACACCGAGGTGGGGGTGACCTGAAAGTTGGAAAGCTATCCTGTCACCCC
>Ga0172370_10004120_pt1 | contig 19686 bp, 12 predicted proteins | sample LakKiv5m_FD_114538 | JGI IMG/M metagenome (GOLD analysis project Ga0172370, IMG submission 114538) | Freshwater microbial communities from Kabuno Bay, South-Kivu, Congo - kab_022012_11.5m | ecosystem: Environmental > Aquatic > Freshwater > Lake | place: Democratic Republic of the Congo...
GCTTGTCCACATTATATATAAAGAGCATTATGCCCTCAGGCACTATCTCGACCGCAAAGTTGTCTATCTGAACAATCCTCGGGTCCTTTTTGCTCAATAATGTGCCTGCGAAATATCTCTCCTGGTCCTTGGCCTTTATCCTTAATGCGAGCATGCTCTGGTAGTCGCCTGCCTCCGCTGTTTTTGTTTCCTTTACCTCTATGCCACGCTCTTTCGCGATAAAAGGCGCGTTAACAAAATTTACAGTCTCTTCAAGTATCGGCGTGAGCAGTCCTTTTAACGCGGCTATTGTGACAGGGGCAGTATTAAGCTCTGACGCATCTCCCATATACTCTATCGTGATGCCTGTAATCCCTCCTTCAAATACCTGCGCCGCGAAACTCCCGAGCTTCTCGGCAAGATTAAGATAAGGCTGAAGCCTCGCAATCTGGTCCGCAGGGACTGACGGGAAATTCACCGCGTTTCTTATGGTGCCGCGCACGAGGTAGTCCGCAATCTGCTCCGCAACAGCAATCGCGACATTTTCCTGAGCCTCTTCAGTCGCAGCGCCGAGATGCGGCGTGCATATAACATTATCAAGGCTGAGCAGCGGGTTACCAGCCTCAACAGGCTCTTTTTCAAATACATCAAGCGCCGCGCCCGCAACCTTTCCCCTCTTCAATGCATCATACAAGTCCTTTTCATTTATTATCCCGCCCCTTGCGCAGTTAATAATCCTTACGCCATTTTTCATCTCCCCGATAGTCTCTGCGTTTATGAGATTTTTTGTCTCAGGAGTGAGAGGCGTATGTATCGTAATAAAATCCGCCCTGCTGAAAAGCTCGTCAAGAGTTACCTTTTCTATCCCAAGCGCCTTTGCCTTGTCCTCGCTAAGAAACGGGTCAAAGGCTATCACTATCATCTCAAGCCCCTGCGCCTTTTTAGCCACCTGATGGCCTATATTGCCGAGGCCTATAATTCCGAGGGTCTTGTTAAAAAGCTCAACCCCCATAAACTTTTTCTTTTCCCATTTCCCGGCCTTCATTGAGGCGGTTGCCTGCGGAACCATCCTCGCAAGAGAGAAAAGCATGGCTATTGAATGCTCCGCCGTGGTGATGGTATTCCCTCCGGGCGTGTTCATTACAACAATGCCTTTTTTAGAAGCCGCGGCCTTATCAACATTATCAAGGCCTGAACCGGCTCGGCCTATCACCTTTAAGTTTTTCGCGGCCTCAATAATATCTGCTGTCGCCTTTGTAGCGCTCCTTACGACAAGGCCGTGATATTCGCCTATGCATGCCTTAAGCTCATCAGGCTTCATGCCTGTCTTAACATCAACTGTTAATCCTGCTTTTTTAAGTATCTCGACTCCCTTGTCCGAGATTTTGTCACTGACCAAAACCTTCATCTTTCCTCCGAAAATTTACACTTTTTGAACTATTAAGGATAACACAGCGGTAAAAACCTTGACAAGGGCAAAGGCCTCTACGCTTTAAGGGCCGCAAATACCATTATTTTAAACTTTCCGGATCGAACCTATCGGCGTCTAATACGCTGTGGATAAATTTGAATATCAGCCTTCGTTGTTTGGGCGTCAATTCAGGATAGAATACGGGATTTGCGACAACCGCTCCTCTGAACGCAAAAAAAGGCGCAGACACCTTGTAGATTTCATTATCTCCGGACAATCTTACATATTCTTTAAAGAATAATTTGAGGCCCTCAAGATACGGCCCCTTTATTGCCTCAAAGTGCTTTATTGAAAAGAAGATATAGTTTATCGCAAGGGCTGTAATATCATCCGCAGGCTCGCCCCAAGGCCCCCGGCTCCGGTCAAGCAGAACGAAATCAACATCGCCTTTAAACCAGATATTCCCCGGATGGAAGTCTCCGTGAATCTGAGAAAGCCTTTTATACTTAGGCTTAAATTTATAGATCCAGTCCACTGATTTTTTGATTATATCTGTCATCTCACGATATGAGACAACACCATCGGGATATGTGTCAAAAACACCCATCAGGCACTCGCCATGGCCGACCGTATCCCGCAGCTTTCTCCAATAAAGCGCCTTTGAATCTTTTTTTGTTGAATGAATTGCAGCAAGATATGACGCCATGGCCTTTATCCTTTTTATATCAATCTCATCAAGTCTTGCTTTGCGGAAAAGCGCAACGAGGTCATTGAAATAATGCTTTCCTTCCGCCTTTTCCATCAAGAGGTAATATTCTTTCCCTCCGCCGATTGATTTTATTTTGCCGCCTTCCAGCTCAGCAAGCACATCAAGGGCTTTTACATGTTTGGGAAGTTTTTTAAATTCGTCAAGGTCCAGGAGGAATATGCCTGCCCTGTCAGAGGGGTATTCGTGGCCGAAATCTTTTGGTTCGAGGGTTTTAACAACATAGGGCTTAACGCCTTTTGCTGTTTTTATTTCTATGAGAAAACCCGAGCCGTGAACCCCTGAGCCGAGTTTTTTAATATTTATCCGCGAGACATTAGTGAATTTTTTTTCGAGATATGCCTTTAATGCAGTTTCGTTAAGCATGGGTAATCCCCGTGTCCCCTCTTCACACGTTTCTACAGTAAGTTATTTGCCCTCTTTCTTCCTTTTTCCGATAACGACAATCTTTGTTTCTTTGACAGCTTTTTCTGACTCTGTTGCTCATTCCACGTCCAATAAGACTCTATCCTCAAATGCATTTGCTGAGTAGCATCGCACAACTCTTGAATTCCATCTCGAACGTGCCAATTGTTTCCAAAAACATCATAAGGAGTCCCCTTATCTTTCCAGCACGAAGGTGGCCCAAAATCGCTAAATAACTCGATACCTGTTAAAATCAAAACAGGATTTATCCATTGTTCAGCCTTAAAATGTTTCCTTCCTCGTCTTACCAGCTTAGCAATAATCTTTTTCTCCCGATTCGTTAAACTTGTTCGCAATGTGCAAAAAGCTATAACCGAACCTGGAAAGTTATAAGCCATCTGCTTCATGCGGTTAATATCTTTATTTGTAAATTCATTGAAGGATTTACATTCCCCAAAAATGACAACAGGGGATTTAATTTCATTTAATCGTCCTTGGGATAGAAAAATACCAAAATCAGACTCAATCGGGTTACTGTCCTTTTTTTTAATTGAAAAAGACGGAATCCATGTCATCTCATTTGAAAACTGATGATCAGCGAAAAATCTCAATGACAGTGCAACACAATATCCTCCTTGCGCATAGTTCTCTACCGAAAAAGGTCCGATTGTTCTTAAATGCCAGTTATTCTCCGAAACTGGACTTACAATAGGAAAATTAAACTTCTCAAGACATCTCTCACATATCACTTGTTCTGATAAATCATCCAAGGCATACCATGTGCGTTGCATGCATTCGGGACATTGCAAAGCAACCCCGCCTTTAAGAATTTTATAATTGACTAAATTCTGAAGATGTCTTTCCGCTATTTTGTAGGAATTGTGATTGAGTTTTATCAATAAGTCCTTCCACGCTTTGACAGCTACTGTTTTTGCGCGAACTTTTGACTTAGTCAATTCTTCGCCTGATTCCTCAATCTCCGACTCCACAGCGGCATGAGACATTTTATTAAGCAATTTGATTATTTCTTCATTCTGAAATGTTCTGGTCCCATGGATTCCTCCAACAGAATCAATAATCTTTAATAGAATTCTACCGGCTCCTGACAACTCGGCATCAAACCCCTGCTCCTTAAACCATGATTCAAATACTTTAAAATTTGTAGGAATCTCTAAAAAATGACTCCACTCGTAATGCTCACAAGGAATATTTATTCCCTCACTGGAGATCCACGCCTTATGGAAACTAGGTGAGCCAAAAATACGATAGGCATCTTTTAAGTTACGTGGTAAAACAGATGGGCAGTCATATCTTTTATAAAAATCCTTAAAGCGAATAGCATTAATCCAGCGCGGTTTACCACTCCCTCCGTACTTTTCAACAAACTCCGGTGATATGTCTTTAAACCTTAAAAACTTACCATCTATAGACATTTCTTCCGATTCCTCTTTAGCCGTAACTGAACAAAGCTCAACATGGTCTTTATCCCTTGCCCACTCATCCCACATCCGGGGATACCAATGTTGTAATGAAATAGCACCTTGACCTGACGATGTAAGTTTTTTCGAAAATTCTTCCATCTCTTTCATTTTAGAAGAGCGCGAACAAATAAATGTTGTATGATGCATCATGTCTTTATTATGCCGATAAGGAACATTATTTTGTTTTATGATCTTGTCAAGCAAATCCATATAATTATCTGCGTACTGTTTAGGCAAAGGCAGAACATCTCGACCCACTGCTCTAAGGTTCCAAAAATCCACAATATCAAGCCAAGATGTTGCATCCATAAAAAAAACCGATGGCTCCGCTCTCCAACCTCTGGGATACACCTGCAATTCAGCTTTTGTAATTCGTAGTGGCGATGCTCCTTCATTTATAAAACAATCAAGCAAATTAGCTGGATTAATTAAGAGTTCTTTCGGGTTTAAGCAATGAGAATAATTCTTTTTGATATAGCTCATTTCCTTTAGGGATGGAAAATCTCCAAAATAACAAGCGGACAGTAAAGCGGTTTCTTTTGAGGGTTTAGGAATAAATACCCTTATAGGGTGTCGGCGTTCAAACTTAAATTCTTTGTTGTAAAGATGCCAATACAAATCAGTAACATCCACTCCGTATGATATAGGGCTGTTATCCTTTCCGCTTAGCACTTCTTCAAACAATAGAAGGCGTTCTTTATCAAACAAGGAATCCGGTAACATCTTTTTATCTTTAACGACAATATAATCAGAGTCAAATGAATCTAAGTAACCTTTAATGATAGACGAAGCCGAAGGATTACGAAGGCGACGATCTTCCCAATTTTGGGGAGTTTTTCGGAAAAAAGGTATTATTGGATTATAAATGCCTCCCCAAAGACAAGTGTTGATGCGAAATACTTCCCTTAAAGTTTTTTTATCTTCCTTTGTAACCAAAAAGGCAAGCCTTATCGGTCTTAATTTTTTTTCGATGGTAATTTTATTGTCTTTTAACGACATTTCTTTGCCTCTCTACAAGATGCTTGACATCTCCTCTATCGTTCCTTCTTCGGCCAGAACACTCCAAGTATAACCTCTGTTATTTTTTAAACGCTTCAAAGCCTTTCAAATAATCATCATAATCTATCGCCTCGCTAACCGATAATTCAAGTCTTTTTAAGCTCATTCTCGCTTCCTATAATTATAATCTTTTTACCTTCCAGCACATCTACTATAAAACCATCCCTTCTCTTTTGCTTGTTAAGAAACTCTTTGAAATCATACGCCACATAGTTTATGGTTCTGCCTGACTTCTTCTCAAGATTGCTTATGAGCGAATCAAGCTTGTCTAAGTTGATATCGCCTACAATCATTAAATCAATGTCGCTGTCCGCTGTTTCCTCGCCCCTGGCATACGAGCCGTAAATAAAGGCGCTCTTGACGCCGGTAAGTTTTTCGAGGGCAGATGTAATTTCCGCTATGATGCCGACTGTCTTAAAAACAAGCCCTTTAAGTTCATCAAAAAAAGAACAGTTTTTATTGGCCCTAAAGAGTTTAAGGCTGCCCTGTCTGGTTGAAGATAGAATCCCGCATTTTTCAAGATTTGACAGCTCGCGGCTCAGGTTTGTGGAATCTTCCTTAAGAAGGGTTGCAAGTTGCCGGACAAAGAAATTTTCGGTATGATGCATATAGAACCATGCCAATATTTTTGCCCTGATTCTTGAGCCGAATATTCTCTCTATTGTTTGTCTCATTGTTGCGTAAATTTTACTGCAATTAGCTTCTCGCGTCAATTGTTTTTCAGCGCTCAAAAAATGTGGGAATTCGGGAATTATATAACCTTCATCTTTGCGTCAAGGATCATTGCGCCTTGGGGGTAAAGCGCGACGGGGTTAAGGTCCATCTCTTCAATGCCGCCTGAGGCCATTATCCCGGAAACCGTGAGGATTGTTTTAATGAGCGTATCTTTATCAACAGCAGGTTTCCCCCTGAAGCCTTCAAGGAGTTTGTATCCTTTTACCTGCTGAATCAGCCAGAGAGCGTCTTTTTCTTTTAAAGGCGCAAGTGCAAATGCAATGTCCTTGAAAAGCTCAACAAACACTCCTCCGAGGCCGAACATAATAACAGGCCCGAACTGTTTGTCGGTCACGCCTCCGATGATGACTTCGGTCCCTTCCGGAGCCATCTCCTCCACAAGCGCGCCTTCTGTATGTTCAATCTCAAGCATATCTGAAACCGCTTTTGTCAATTCGTCATAATCCTTTATCCCTAACCTGACGCCATGCACATCGCTCTTTGATGTTATTTTTTCTGATGAAACTTTTGCGACGAGAGGATAAGTGAGAAGTGAGAACTGGGAACTGAGAGCTGAAAGCGGCGTTTCTTTCGGAATAAAAATGCCTTTGGGAACTGGCAGACCATTCTCTTTTAGAAAACTTTTTACTTCATGCTCCAGGAATATCTTCTTCCCTTTATTTTTCTCTAAAAAGACGGCTATATTTTTTATAACGTAACTATCGCCTGCTGTCATGGATAAAGTTTACCACAACTCACAAAAAACTCATAAAAAATGACTTCGCTTTTTAGAAGGCATTGTGGTAGAATTTGAGCGGATAAAGTCTCTACATTAAACTCTAAAGCGGAGGGGATTATGAAAATCTTAATAATCTTAATTTCGTATATTTTGTGCGCGGTAACGCCTGCCTTTTCAGGGGAGCTTTCAGGACTTGATATCATGAAAGAACAGAAAAAAAGGCACGAGGCCTCGCAGGAATATGAAAATATAAAAATGGTGCTTGTTGACAGCTCAAATAATAAGGAAAGCCGCGAATTAAAGCGCTATGCAAAAAAAGACAAGACAGGGCTTTCTAAATATCTGGCCCGTTTTGAGGGGCCGGCTGACATAAGAGGCACGGCGCTTCTTACCTGGGAACAAAAAGACCGGGAAGACGACCAGTGGCTTTATATGCCTGCATACGGCCAGAAACTTAAGAGGATTGCGGGCGGAAATAAAAAAGGATATTTTATGGGCACTGATTTTTCCTATGAAGACCTCAGGCCGGAAAAGCTTGAGGCCCATACATATACGGTCTTTAAAAAAGAAAAATACGACAATCAGGACTGCTATGTCATTGAAGCCCTGCCTTCAACAGACGAAGAAAAGAAAACAACCGGCTATGCAAAACGGATTTTGTGGATCACCACCGACACCTTTGTCACTTTAAAAGTTGATTTCTACGACCACAGCCTGAAACTCCTCAAGACCCAGACCGCGCATAGCATAAAACCTGTCAAAGGAAAAATGATGCGCGCGGACAAGGTCTTAATGGTGCACCACCAGAACAAGCATCAGACTCTGATGGGGTTGGTAGAAAGGAAGATAGACGGCAATATAGAAGATTCCATATTCACAGAACGCGCAGTGATAAGCTTTAAATAGAAAAATATGGAAAAGCTTGTAAGGCTTTCATACGATAAGCCCTGGACTATCATCCTGATTACGGCCTTGCTGACTATTGCCCTTGCCATCCCCGCATTTCAGTTGAAGATAGATGTCTCAAGCGACAGGTTCATGGCAAGGGAAACACTGGAAAAAAAGAAGTATGAAGAAACTAAAAAGGTCTTCGGCTCAGACGTCCTCTCCTTTGTATACATAAGAGATAACGAACTCTTTACCGAAAAGAAATTAAACCGCCTGCGTTCTATGTTTGACAGGCTCGCCAACCTTAAAGGCGTAGAAAAAGCAGAAAGCCTGTTTACCATCAATAACATCAAGGGCGCACAGGGCATGATTGATACGGCGCCGCTCCTGGACATAATACCGGCAGACCCGAAAGAGCTTCGCGCAAAACAAAAAGACGCCGTTGAGAATCCCGTAATCCACAGGAATTTTATCTCTCCGGACGGCAAATCCACCGTTATCTCTCTTTATCTGAGCAGGGATAAAAAAGACGAGCAGTTTGACAGCAGGATAAAGAAAGACATAGAAAAAGTCACGAATGAATACAACGCCGATTTTCAGGAGATATTCCAGACCGGCGCTCCTTATGTGAACACCTCCATGTCCGAGTATATTGTTGACGACCAGCTTGTGCTCGTGCCGGTGGCTGTTTTTGTACTGCTCCTCACTATAATGCTGACGCTCGGCAATTACCACGGAGCAACAGTGCCTCTTATCAACGCGGCCATAAGCATTCTGTGGACCTTCGGGGTTATGAGCTTATTGCGGATACCGATAAACCCTCTGACAGCCATAGTGCCTGCGATTATGATTGTTATAGGCTCAACAGAAGACACTCACATGATAGCCGAGTTCCTTGAGGCTACCGCGCAGGGCGAATCTCCGAGAGAGGCTGTTCTTGTCGGCATCGGTAAAAAACTCGGCCTGGCCTTCTTTTTGACTGCGCTTACCACAGTCATCGGTTTCGGGACGATCGCCTTTACCAATGTGGTTATCCTGCAGGATTTCGGCATAGCCTCTGCCATAGGATTTTTCCTGAACTTCTTTATATCCATAACCCTTACGCCGGTATATCTGAGGTTTTTCGGAAAGTCCATAATGAAAAAAGGATTTCATGCCGAGACAAAGGGCAATAAACTTCTTGAGCGGATTGTGCACAGGGTTATTTATTGGGGCTATCAATACAGGAAAAGAATAATATTTGTGAGTTTTTTAATTCTGATAATCTCCTTGATTGCAACAGCCTTCATATATGTCAACAACGATGTCATATCATACTTCAAAAAAACCTCTCCTATCGTAAAAGCCGCGGACAAGATGCATGAACACCTGTCAGGCCAGAATATCTTTTATATTGTCTTTGAGAAAGATGCGGGTGATTTTAAAAATGCGGCAAGCCTTAAAAAAATAGAGGAGGTTGAAGCATACCTGAGAAAACTCAGGGCCTTTGATACTGTATTGAGCCTTCCGGATTACATAGCGCTTGTAAATAAAGGGATGCAAAACGGAGCCCCTGCCTTCCACAAGGTCCCCGACTCGGACAACCTGATATCGCAATACCTGCTCTTTTTCCAGCGCAGCGACATAGCGCGGTTCATCTCAGGAGATTACTCCAAGGTTAATATCATGGTGCGCCATAATATTAACTCTTCCACCGAGTTAAACAATCTCGTTCTAAAGATCAAAAGGGATTTAAACAGCGGCAGGTTCGGCAAATACAGCAATGTCTTAATCACCGGCGAGGGGATATTGATTGCGGATGCTGCAGAGAATTTCATTTCAGGACAGATTTCCTCTCTTGCTTCAACGGCAGTGATGATTGCCGCGATAATGGCGTTCCTCTTCTTATCCTGGAAGGCTGGCTTGGTCGTGCTTATTCCGAACCTTCTTCCGGTTGCAATATTTTTCGGTTTGATGGGAGTGGCGGGAATCCCTTTAAATGCGGGCACTGTTATGGTTGCCGCAGTTACAATCGGCATTGCGGTTGACGACACAACCGTATTTATGGTTCTTTACAACCAGAACCTTAAAAAATACGGGGATGAAAAAAAGGCGCTTGAAGACACCCTTATCGCGGAAATAAAACCGATATTTATTTCAAGCGTTGCGCTTGCAGCAGGGTTCGGGACCTTAGTCTTTTCAAAGTTTGTCCCTATAGTTCAATTCGGCGCCCTGAGCGCATTAGTTATGATAATCGCAGCCGTCACGGAATTGTTTATAACTCCGATGACCCTTTCGTCGGTCAGGCTTATCACGTTGTGGGATGCCATAGGGCTTGAACTAAGGGAACGTCTGATAAAACAGTCCATACTCCTTCAGGGGTTCAGCAGATTTCAGATGAGGCGGCTTATCCTGATGTCTCATATGCTAAACGTTAAGGGAGGAGAACAGGTAATCCGCGAAGGGGATATCGGAGATAAGATGTATCTTGTTGTGGACGGCGAAATGTCGGTATCAAAGTCTGTTAACGGCGAACGCAAGGCAATCGCTAAATTGGAGCCCGGAGACGTCTTCGGTGAGATTGCGCTTGTGAGCAGTCAGCCGAGGACCGCGGATGTATTTGCAGTAACCGATGCAAAACTTTTGTCCTTAGACTGGAAAACCCTTGAGAGGCTGCGCCGCCTGAGCCCCTTCATTACATCAAAGCTCTTCCTCAACCTGTCAAAGATTTTAGGAAACCGTCTTATAGAAACCACGGATAAAATGGTATGCAAATTATAAGATTCTCTCTGATAACCGTAATATTTCTCTTGTCTTCAACGCTTGTTCTTGCGCAAGACAAAGCCCCGAAGGCCGAGGACCTTGATGCATTGCTTGCGGAAAAACCTGCAAAAAAAGAAGAGAAAAATCCTTTTTATCGTGCGTTTAAAGATGCAAAGTGGACCTGGAATGCGGTCGGATACAATTTCACAAAAAATAACGAACATCAGGACCAGAGCCAGGGAGACGACACAAAGTTCAGACAGTTCTACACGCAGTTATCAATGGATACCTGGCTGGAGCTGATGAAATATGAAATTAAGATTGACGCGATAGCTCAATACGGCTCTGAAAAAAACCAATACGGAATGAGCAGGGCGGCATATTTCCCGCAGTTATATGTAAAGAAAAAATTTGAGACCTCAGACCTTATCTTCGGATACAAATACATAGAAGACGGCATCAGCACTCTTTATTCTCCCGCGAAAAGGATTGCAAAGTATGATGCGGCGCATCCTACAGACCCTGAAAAGCTCGGGGTCTGGCAGGTATCGTGGACCTATTATTACTCAGGGAACAACAGCACAGAACTGAGAATACTACCCTATTTCCAAAAGCCTCTGAGGTATCCGCCTGAATCTTCGCGGTGGATGGCAGGCAAAAGCGACTTTTCCCTCGTTGATTCGGATTTATCAGGCGACTTTGGAACTAACTACCAGATTAGGGAAAAGGAAATACGGCACAAATTATATGATTCCGGCTTTATGGCCAAACAGAAGATGACTGTTGAAGGCATAGATTTTTTTGTAAGCGCTTATGAAGGCTATTTGCCCACTCCTGTTCTCAGGCGAATAAATGCGAACACTTACGAAAAAGAGTATATAAAAGGCGGCATCCTGGCAGCCGGATTTTCAACAGTGCAGGGCAAGTGGGAATTTCACGGCGAAGGAGCAGGCGAAATCCCTGAGAACAGGAAGCAGGATGCTTATATTAATTATGTATTCGGAACCGAATATGACTTGAACACATTCATTAAAATTGATTCCATAGACTCTGCCAAGCTCATTGCCGAGTATTCAAACGAATGGGTTCTTGAAGACCAGAACCATCCGGACTATCCTGCGAACCAGCGGTCTGCCCGGCTTGGGCGTAATGCAATATACATCCTTCAAAAAGTTGACATCAACGATAAAAACAAAGTGTCTTACGGGGTGATATACAATATTTCAAAAAAGGATAACACTCATCGTCTGACCTACGAGAGAAAATTCACAGGCGGAAAATCAATAGAAACATTTTATGAATGGTTTAACGGCGCTGAAAAAACATATTTCGGCCGGTGGAAAGAAAACGACCGCTTCTTAGTCAAGTTCACGTGGAAGTTCTGATTTAGCCCAAAGAATTAAAGAAGGGCGCTTAACCCCCTCACTGCCCTCTCAGGAGAAGGATAGACCGGGATTTTTGCTTTTTCAAAAAGGCTTGTAAGTTTTTTTGATATTCCGCTGTGCGCTATATGAAAGACAACCGGTTTATTTATATTCTTCCTGCAGCCCTTCATCAGTTCCGGAAGTTTTGCTGTGATGCCGTAGACGTTTGAGAGCGCGATAGCCAAAAAACCATCGTAGTCATTTTTTAATTCATTTAATGCCGTAACATAATCCTCATCCCTCACCTGTGCCGTAAGGTCAATCGGATTATTAATTCCATAAAAATGCGGGAATATTTTTTTTAGTTTATCCGCTTTATCATCAGGCAGTTTTGTAACATCAAGTCCTTGCCTCATGCATTCGTCTGCAGCAAGAACTCCGGAGCCTCCTCCGTTTGTGATAATGCAGACCCTATTGCTACCCCCCTTAATTCCCCCCTTGGTAAGGGGGGACACAGAGGGGTAATATGACAGCGCCTTTACCGCATCAATAAGCATGTCAAAATCTTCCGCCTCTTTTATACCAAATTGTTTAAGCGCTGAGCTAAAAACCTCATACCTTCCGGCAAGCCTTCCTGTGTGAGAAAATGCCGCTGCCTGTCCGCTTACGCCCTTGCCTGCTTTTAGGATAAGCAACGGTTTCTTCTCCGATAATATCTTTGCCCTTTCTATAAATTTTCTTCCGTCAGCAAGAGACTCAATATATGAAATTACAACATCCGTATTTTTATCTTCTGCAAAATATTCGTATATATCCGATTCATCAATATCTATTGCATTGCCGTATCCAACTGCCTTTGACAGGCCTGTATTTGAAATCTCAAGCGCTCCCAATAAGCAGCTCAGAATAGCTCCGCTCTGAGATACAACAGCCACATTCCCTTTTTTAGGCCTTTTCAGCCTCTCATCCGGAAGGAAGAACGTATCAAGTTTCTGATACGGATTATATATGCCCATGCAGTTTGGGCCGAGGATTCTCACTCCGGTTTCCTTGCCTATCTTTACAACCTTATCCTGAAGTTCATTTTCCCCTATCTCTGCAAAACCTGAACTTGCAATAATTACGCCTTTTGCTTTAGTTGCAAGATCTCCGAGTATTTCTGGAACTTCGGCGGCAGGCCTTATTATTATTGCCAGCTCAATAGGCTCCGGAATATCGCGGACAGAGGGATATGATTTTAAACCCATAAGCTCTCCGTATTTCGGATTAACAGGATAAACCGCGCCTTTAAATTTTAAGAGGTTCTTGAGAATCACGCCGCCGAGTTTTTCCTCAGTATGCGCCGCGCCGATTAACGCAATGGATTTAGGTTTAAATAGGCAATCAAGGCTTGATTTGGTATTCATAAACTTTTATGCGCTTTCTATGAACAACAGCGCCGGGTCTTCAAGGTATTGAATAACTTTTGATAAAAACTTTGCCGAGTCCACGCCGTCCGTCACCCTGTGGTCAAAGGTAAGCGAAAGCGGAAGAATCTTTCTTATCGCAATCTGCCCGTCCTTTACCCACGGCTTTTCTGAAATCTTCCCGGTGCCGAGTATCGCGACATCGGGATAATTTATTATCGGCGTTGCAAACCACCCGCCGAAATGGCCGTAATTCGTTATCGTGAAACTGCTTCCCTTCATCTCCTCAAGCTTAATCTTTCTTTCCCTGGCCTTAACGCTTAGCTCCTGTATCTCTGACGCAAGCTCAAGGATAGTCTTTTTGTCCGCATCCTTTATCACAGGAACCATCAGGCCGTCAGGCGTGTCAACCGCGACTCCTATGTTGTAATACTTTTTTATGATTATCTCTTCTTTTGCCTCGTCAACAGAGGCATTGAGCAAGGGATGTTCCGCAAGCGCGTGATGGACCGCTTTTATGAAAAACGGAAGGAAGGTAAGATGAAGGCCTTTCCCTTGAATGGTTTTTTTCTCTCTCTCGCGCAGGCTCCATAATTCTGTAATGTCCGCCTCGTCCATTCCAGTTACAAATGCAGTTGTCTTTTGCGCCAAGGTGAGATTCTTTGCTATCGTGCGGCGGAGCCCTTTTATCGGAATTCTTTCTACATCCCCGAATTGTTCGGAAATCTTCTTTGCCTTTCCGGATGCCTCTGTGACATCATCTTTTGTAATGCTCCGGCCCGGGCCCGAGCCTTTGACAGTCTCAAGCTTGACCCCAAGCTCTTTTGCCAAGGCCCTTACAGCAGGAGTCGCAAGAATTTCCTCTGCCTCTTCAGGAAGCACCCCTACAACAGAAACCGATTTTCTTTCTTCTTTCAGTTTCTCCTCTTCTTTCGGTTTTTCTTCAACAGCCTCGCCGGCCTCCGCGATAGTCATCAATACCTCGCCAACCTTTGCTATATCGGCAATCTCTTTATGTATCTTAAGGACTTTTCCTTTTCTGGGGGATGGAACTTCCACTACAGCCTTGTCGGTCTCTATCTCAAGAATGGTCTGGTGCTCTTCAACCGCATCGCCTTCTTTAACAAGCCATCTCCTTATCTCGCCTTCTGTAATTCCCTCTCCTAAATCAGGAAGCACAAAATCATAAGGCATAAAAGGCTCCTTTCCCAAGTCATTTGATATAAAGAATATCACGCGGAATCTCCTCCGTCAATCATTGGCCGGCGCCGTGCTATAATGATAAAAATTGTTTGGGGGCGTTTAAATGAGAAAATCCACAACAAGGTTATTAGCTGTTTTCTTAGTCTTGCTTCTTTTTATTTCATTTTTTTATTCCGGCAATGCGGCTGCTCAAAACCCGAAGACCTTCATGTGGAAGGTGCAGTCGAAGACGACAACTGTTTACGTGCTCGGCTCGGCGCACCTCATGAAAAAAGAGATCTACCCTCTCAATCGTAAAATTGAGGACGCATTTGAGAAATCAAGCATTCTTGCGGTGGAGGCTAATATCAATGATATTGCCAAAATCGACATGCAGAGATTAGTTTCAAGCGCTTTTTATCAGGGCGATGACACGCTGGAAAGGCATGTATCAAAGGAAACATACAAACTTCTTAAGAAAGAGACAATGCCGCTCGGCATACCCATAGAATTAATAAACAAACAAAAACCGTGGTTTTTGGCCTTGACGCTCGAGTCAATGGAGCTTATGAAACTTGGATTTAATCCGCAATACGGCATAGACCATTATTTTCTTAAAAAAACCGCGGGGAAGAAAAAGATAGTTGAGATAGAAAGCATTGATTACCAATTAAGCCTTCTTTCGGGATTTTCCGACAGTGACCAGGAATTGTTTTTGCTCTATACCCTGAAAGATTTAAAGACTCTGCAACGGGAAACCGATAAGCTTCTGCGCGCATGGCGGACAGGAGATGTAAAAAGCATGGAAGAAATAGCGCTAAAAGCGGGCGAGGACAGGCGGCTTACGCGCATATTTGAAAAACTTTACTACGAGAGAAATTTGGCCATGTCGTCAAAGATTGAAGAATTCTTAAGGACGAAGGAGACGTATTTTGTCGTCGTAGGCGCGGGACACCTTGTCGGGGATAAGGGAATTATCGATCTGCTTAAAAGGAAAGGCTATCTTGTGGAGCAGATATAATTTAAAATCCGGCTGCTATTTTCGCAACGCTGATAGCCTTTGAAGGCAGCACACCGATTATCAAAACGGCAATCGCGGTTATCGCAAGCGCGAGGGCAATCTCCGGAGATGAAGAAAGTTTAACCTCAGCCTTCGGCTCTTTCATGTACATGTACATCACGATTCTCAGATAAAAATACGCCGATATTGCGCTGAATATAACCGCAACTACGGCAAGCCATGTGTAGCCCGCGCTTACCGCGCTCATGAAGATATAAAACTTGCCCATAAACCCTGCTGTAGGCGGGATTCCAGTAAGCGAGAACATGAATACAAGCATCAAAGCAGCAGCAACCGGATGCGTCTTTGCAAGGCCCTCATAATCGGAAATATTATCTCCCTTGAATCCCTCTGTTCTAAGCATAATCACAACGGCAAACGCGCCTATGTTCATGAAGGCGTAGATAAAAAGATAATTCAGGACGCCTGCCATGCCTTCGGAGGTCCCTGCGATTATCCCGAGAAGGATATATCCTGCATGGGCTATTGAAGAATACGCGAGCATTCTCTTTATATTTATCTGAGAGATCGCCACAATATTCCCGACAGCCATTGTGAGAATTGCTATAGGTATAAGAATTCCTGACCATTCAACCTTTGCGGAAGCGAATGCCGTCATGAAAACCCTCCCAAGCACTGCAAAGCCGGCGGCCTTGGGGCCGACGGACATAAACGCGGTGATGGAAGTCGGCGCTCCCTCGTAAACATCAGGCGCCCACATATGGAAAGGAACCGCGGCTATCTTAAAAGAAAAGGCAACGGCAAACATAATCATGCTTAGAAGAAGTGGTGAATGGGTGAATGGGTGAATAGGCGAAGAGGCTTTCGATTCACCGATTAACCGATTAACCGATTCACCGATTTTGTGTAAATCTGTCGTCCCTGTAAGCCCGTATATCATTGATATGCCGTAGAGCAAAAATGCCGAGGCGAACGCTCCGAGGAGAAAATATTTTATCGCGGCCTCGTTGGATTTCACATCATGCCTAAGGAATCCGGCCAAGACATAGGTGCTCAAGGCCATAAGCTCAAGCCCGAGATAAAGGGTTATAAGGTCTCCCGCAGACGCCATAAGCATCATGCCGAGGGTAGAGAAAAGTATAAGGCTGTAATATTCCCCGAAATTAACATTTTCAATTTCAATATATTTGACCGATATGAGTATAGTGAGAACGACATTCAGCACAAAGATAAGCTTAAAGAAAAGGCTGTAGCCGTCGGCTATGAACATCCCGCTGAATGTGACTCCTGAAGAAACTGCAAGCAGATATGTAACTGCCGCGATACCTGCTATGCTGAGATACGCAATAGCCTCTTTTTTCTTAATCACCAGGTCTGAAAGCAGGACAATAATTGCAAGGCAAGTCATTGCGATTTCAGGCATCAAAGGCCCAAGGTTCGGTATTACAAATGGCGTCATTTCAATATCTCCATCATATTTTTTGCGATGCTTGTTTCCGCGCCGCCGGCATTTACCCTTTCAAGAAGGTGTTTTACTGATTCGTGCATAAAGTCCAAAAATAAATTCGGATAAACGCCAATCCAGAATATAAGCAGAATCATGGGGAGAAGGGTTATTATTTCACGCAAATTAATATCCGAAAGCCCCTCAACCTTCTGGTTTGTCTCCAGGAAAAAAACCCTCTGGTAAAGCCAGAGCATATAGCCCGCGCCTATGATTATGCCTGTTGCCGCAAGCACGCCCGCCCCTTGATTAGCCCTGAATCCTCCGAGGATTATCAGGAACTCGCCAATGAACCCGTTTGTGGCCGGCAAGCCTATAGAGGCCAGGGTGAACACCATGAACATGCCTGCGTAAACAGGCATTACTGAGGCGACACCGCCGTAATCCGCAATCTGCCTTGTATGAGTCCTGTCGTAAATTATGCCAACGCTTAAAAATAACGCGCCCGTGACTATGCCGTGGTTTATCATCTGGAGTATGCCGCCTTCCATTCCCTGAACATTAAGGGCGAATATTCCGAGCGTCACAAAACCCATGTGGCTGACTGAACTGTAAGCTATCAATCTCTTTAAATCTGTCTGCGCCAGGCATATCACCGCGCCGTAAATAATCGCGATAACCGAAAGCGCAAGCATCACAGGCGTCATGGCCTTTGACGCCTCGGGGAACAACGGCAGAGAGAATCTGATAAAACCGTAAGCCCCCATCTTTATAAGCACTGCCGCAAGGATAACGCTGCCTGCTGTCGGAGCCTCTGTATGCGCGTCAGGAAGCCAGGTATGAACCGGGAACATCGGAACTTTCACCGCGAACGCGGCAAAGAACGCCCAGAAAAGCCATAGCTGCAATTGATACGGATATGTCTTTGTCATGAGAGCAAGTATGTCAAAGGTGCCTCCTGCCTGATAATAAAGCACGATTATTCCGACAAGCATGAGCACGCTTCCGACTAATGTATAAAGGAAAAATTTAACAGCCGCGTAAATCCTGTTGGGCCCGCCCCATACGCCTATCAAAAGATACATCGGTATGAGCATGGCCTCCCAGAAGAGATAAAAGAGCATGAAATCCAATGAGCAGAAAACGCCAATCATTGCGCCCTCCATTATCAAAATGGAGATATAAAATTCCTTTGCCTTTTGTTTTATTGAATTCCACGAGACCAGGACGCAGAGCACGGTAACAAGGGTTGAGAGAAGTATAAACAGGATGCTTATTCCGTCAATGCCGAGATGATAATTAATATTCAACGAAGGAATCCAGGCGTGTTTTTCCGTAAACTGCATAAGGTGCGTGGTCTTGTCAAAATGCGTAAATAACGGGATCGAGAGCGCAAAGGCCGCGACGCTTACCGCAAGGCTTATCCACTTTATCAGGCCCTCGTTAGTCCTCTTTATCAAGAGCAGAAGCAAAGCTCCGGCGATAGGCAGGAATATAAGTTTTGTAAGTATCGGAAATCCCAAATTATTAATCATCACTTGTTCCATTATCCACCTACTTTAAAAGCATAAACGCAATTATTATTAATGCCCCAAACGCCATTATTGCCGCATAGTTCTGCAATAAACCTGTCTGGGCTTTTTTCAAAACCTTGCTTAATTCCCCGATTCCTTTCGGAACGCCGTTAACAACCGCCTCAATAATCTTAGCATCGGTAAGGCCTATGAGAATATTCTTAGCTGTCCAAATTGTCGGCCTCACGATTATGAAACTGTAAAGCTCATCCACATAGTATTTATTCCAGAGAATCTTATGCGCTGTCCTTAACTTCTGCGCAAGTTTCACGGGTACGTCTGTCTTTACGAGATAGAACAATGCCGCAAGCCCTATGCCTGAGAGCCCGGCGATTATTGATATTCCCATCACCATCCATTCCTCTTCATGAGCGCCGTGCGCTTCCGGATGGCCGAGAACAGGCTTTAAGAATTCCGAGAAATTTGCGCCTCCTCCTAATAGGTGAGGGATTCCTACCCATCCTGAAGCAACAGCGCCGATGCAAAGAATCATCAAAGGGATAGTCATCACCTTCGGAGATTCATGGAGATGGTGTTCCTGCTCATGAGTCCCGCGGAATTTCCCGTGGAATGTAAGGAATATAAGCCTGAACGAATAAAAGGCCGTAAGGAATGCCACCAGAGTGCCGATAACCCATACAAATTTCCCCACAGGGCTTGTGCCTGCGTAGGCCAGCCAGAGGATTTCATCCTTGCTGAAAAATCCTGCAAGGCCCGGAACACCCGCAATGCTCAAGGACGCGATAAGCATGGTCCAATATGTGACAGGCATATATTTTTTAAGCCCGCCCATTTTTTGCAGGTTAAGCTCTCCGGACATTGCGTGCATGACGCTTCCTGCGCAGAGGAATAAAAGCGCCTTAAAGAACGCGTGTGTGTAAAGATGGAAAACGCCTGCGCTGTAAGCCCCCACCCCTGCAGCCAGGAACATGTACCCAAGCTGGCTGATTGTGGAATAAGCGATAATCCTTTTTATATCGTTCTGGACCAGGCCTATTGTTGCCGCAAACAAAGATGTGATTGCGCCTGTAAGTGCAACAACAATAAGCGCGGTTTCCGAGAGGTTGAATATGGGGCTGCACCTTGCGACCAGGAAAACGCCTGCCGTGACCATTGTGGCCGCGTGAATAAGAGCGCTTACAGGAGTAGGGCCTTCCATCGCGTCAGGAAGCCATACGTGAAGCGGCATCTGCGCGGATTTTCCTATGGAGCCGCAGAAAAGAAGAAGCGCGATCAGTGTCATAAGGTGCACGTCGTATCCGAGGAAATTGATTGTCTGCGCCGCAAGGCCTTTGGCCTGCGAAAATACAGGCTCGTAATATATTGTGCCGAAGGTGAGGAATATCATTATTATCCCGAGGCCGAAACCGAAGTCTCCGACCCTGTTTACTATGAAGGCCTTCTTGCCTGCATCGGATGCGGATTTTTTGTCAAAGTAATATCCGATGAGGAAGTATGAGCATAAGCCAACGCCTTCCCATCCGAAATATAACTGGAGGAAGTTGTTTGCC